>ENA-OQEX01000577-OQEX01000577.1-human-gut-metagenome-genome-assembly--contig:-NODE-577-length-18581-cov-10.295654_pt1 | contig 18581 bp, 16 predicted proteins | sample MGYA00242802_ERZ504649 | MGnify/ENA primary metagenome ERZ504649 (study PRJEB26092, sample SAMD00036194) | human gut metagenome | host: Homo sapiens | study: EMG produced TPA metagenomics assembly of...
CAAAGAGATATATGATTCACAGTTTAAAAAAGAGTCGGATATGACTAAACAAAAGGAGGTGTAGAGTATGGCTATGGATAATGCGAAAATGAATAAAGCAGGTACAATGCGCAAGGTACTAAGCTACATGAAGAGATATATTCCTTTGCTTGTAATTTCCCTTGCCCTGTCTGTTGTTACAGTGGCGCTTACGCTTTATTTTCCAATCCTCACAGGACGCGCAATTGATTTGATTGTAGGAAAAGAAAAGGTTGATTTTACGGCTATGACAGCCATCCTCACAAGAGCTGCAATAATAGTCGTCATAGCGGCAGCGGCCCAGTGGCTTACAAATATCTGCAACAACAGGATGACCTACAACATAGTGAGGGATATAAGGCATGATGCATTTTTGAATATTGAGAAAATGCCGTTATCATATATTGACAGTCACTCACATGGTGATATGGTCAGCCGTATCATTGCTGATGTAGATACATTTTCAGAGGGACTTCTGATGGGCTTCACACAGCTCTTTACAGGAATTGCAACAATAGCAGGCACGCTTATTTTCATGCTTACAATAGATGTGAAGATATCATGCATCGTAGTACTAATCACACCTTTGTCACTTTTTGTGGCAAGCTTTATCACTAAAAAGACATATTCCATGTTTCAGCTGCAGACAAGAACAAGGGGAGAGCAGACATCACTCATCGACGAGATAGTAGGAAATGAAAAGGTCGTACAGGCCTTCAACCATGAGGATGAGGCGCTTGAGCAGTTTGACGAGATAAATGACAGATTACAGAAATGCTCACTGAGGCAACATTTTTTTCAAGTCTTACAAATCCGAGTACACGTTTTGTCAACAGTCTTGTGTATGCCGGAGTCGGAATTTTTGGTGCCATGAGTGCACTCACCGGCGGAATCACAGTAGGACAGCTTTCATGCTTCTTATCATACGCCAACCAGTACACCAAGCCGTTCAACGAGATATCGGGTGTCATAACAGAGCTTCAGAACGCACTTGCCTGTGCCGCTCGTATTTTCGAGCTGATTGAGGAGGAAAAGGAAATACCGGATGCTTCGGATGCGGTAACGCTTGGTGAAGCAGACGGACGTGTGGACATAGAGGATGTTTATTTCTCATACGTGCCGGATAAAAAGCTTATCGAGGATTTCAATCTCCACGTAAAGCCGGGACAGCGCGTGGCTATCGTAGGTCCGACCGGCTGTGGAAAGACGACTATTATCAATCTGCTTATGAGGTTTTACGATGTAAACAGTGGAACAATTAAGGTGAGCGGACACGATATAAGAAAAATTACACGAGAGAGTCTTCGTGACAACTATGGCATGGTGCTTCAGGAGACATGGCTCAAGAAGGGCACAATCCGTGACAACATCATAATGGGAAAGCCGGATGCCACAGATGAGGAAATAATTGCAGCAGCAAAGGCATCTCATGCCCATAGCTTTATCAGACGTCTGCCGAAGGGCTATGACACTGAAATCGGTGAGGACGGTGGCAGCCTGTCACAGGGACAGAAACAGCTTTTATGCATCACTAGAGTCATGCTATGCTTACCGCCTATGCTGATATTGGATGAGGCTACATCATCGATTGATACACGTACAGAGATTAAGATTCAAAAAGCGTTCCTTACCATGATGCAGGGAAGAACCAGCTTTATAGTGGCTCATCGTCTGTCCACCATCAGGGAAGCGGATATTATCCTTGTTATGAAAGACGGAAAGATTATAGAGCAGGGCAATCATGAGAGTCTGCTTGCAGCCAATGGATTTTATGCAAATCTCTACAATAGCCAGTTTGCATAGCATAGGGCTATGGAAATACGGGGCGTAAGCGCCGGAGTGACTGCCCTGCAGCAGAGGCGTTCTCTCGTTCGCTACGCTATGCTGCCAAGATACTGTACGAATTATGCTTTTTAGGGCTTCTATGCCCGACAAAACCGTCGAAACGCGCCGTCCATGGCGCGATTCTCCTTGAGCTCCCATCCGTGGGAGCTCATTTTTGTGTATCGTGTGCATAATTCTACAGTAGCTAGGCAGCTTCGCTATGCGCTTACGAAAGAGCGCCTCTGCTGCAGGGCAGTCACTCCGGCGGCTTACGTCCCTTACGCTGTGGCTGAAATGGGGGGGAGGATGTATGCGCTCCCGCGGTATGTGGGGCTGGTATCTGGTATGCTGTGGGAAGATACAATATAAGGGAAAGTATAATTGGAAATTTATTTGTAATATACTTAGTATTTTGATGGAAGGCGACCGGTGCACAAGGAATTTGCCCGCCCGGCAGAGGTGCTCCCGAAAGAGCGACTAGCGCAGCAGCTTAGATACTGTAGAATTATGCCCATGAAATGCAGAAATGCCCCGGCATGGACGCCGGGGCAAGGAGAAAACGCGCCCATGGACGGCGCGTTTCAACGGTTTCGTCAAGTATAGAAACCCTAAAAAAGTATAATTTGTACAGTATCTTATCTGCGTAGCGTTAGCTCGTCGGGAGCACCTCTGCCGGGGGCAAATTCCCCGTGTGCCGGTCGTCTTCCCGTATTATTGAAAAATACCAAGCAATCCACATCTATTGCGCAGCATCAGGAGCCACATACGAGTATGCATTGGACATTTTTGCAGCATTGTTTGTCAGAGTGACAGCTTCTCTGTAGTAGGCAACGACAGGAGTGCCTTATCCACAGCGTTGAACAGCTGCTCTGCAAAAGCAGGTGGCACATTGATACATCCGTGTGAGCCTGAGGTTTTGTAAATTGTTCCTCCGAAGGTATCACGCCAGCTGGCATCATGGATACCTATATTGTAGGCAAACGGCATGAAATAGCTGACAGGAGAAGAGTATCCCTCGCCGACAAGAGTAGCATTTCTCTGCTTGTAAACAATCTTGTATACACCATCTACGGAACCATTCTGACGGGCGAGGTTACCTGATACGAAATCAGACTCCATCTGGAGAGCACCATCCTTGTAATACCACATGTGCTGCTTTGTGTAGTCAATCTCTATGTATGTATTACCTATGTCGTCAGCACCGCGATGGAGTGCTGTCTGCTCGTAAACAGGCTCTCTTTCCACGGGCTTGCCTTCCTCTAAATCAGAAAGAAGTTCAGCCTTTTCATTTTTCTTGCTGACTACCCATCCGTAGTCTCCACCACCTATTTCAATAGTGTCACCGGACGATGTCTTGAATGAGCGTTTGCGGCCGAAGGTATTGTACTTGGAAGCAAGCTGCTGGACATATTTAGTGACCTTGGCATCATCTATGCTCACGCTGCCGTCATCTGAGATGCTTAGCATATCAAGGATTTTGGCTGAGTCAAGCTTCTCGTCGGCACCTTCAATTTTGTAAGTGACGGTTGAAGCAGTGTATTTGTCGAGGGCTTCTTTTTCATTTTTGATTGTATTGCTGTTTTTTGTGATTTCGGGAGCTTCATAACAGTCATCGCTTAAGGCAAGCTTTGGAAGCTCGTTGTCCAGGGCGTCCTTTACCTCGGCAAGGATGCTGTCATATATCGGCTTGCAACCATTTTTCTCTTCAATCACATCGTATTTGCCGTCTTTTATCTCGATGTGGGCATCCTCGGGATTTTCAATGTAGTCATCACTGAAAATATCAAGAGCCTTGAGCTTTTCCGCCAAAGCGGCATCGTCATATTTGGACGAACCCTTTAGAGTATAGTTTTGAGCTTTGAAAAGACTGACAGGCCATGTAAAAGCATTCTGACTTTTTAGGATTTGCTCCTCGTCACCGTTTGAGACATATTCATAGGAAAAATCAGGTCCCTTAAGTGAAAAGCTGTTGCCTTTTCTATCAGTGATTGTGAGCAGATAGTCGCGGCTTAGGGCTGTATTTTTTTCTAATGCCTCTTTTGCAGTTTTCCCTGCGTATTTTACAGAGTTAATCTTTGTGTTGAACAGATAGTGGCTGCTAAAATAAAAGGCAAAGCCAAGATAAACAGCCAAAAGCACACCAAGTACGACGGCGCAGGTTATAAGCACTTTTTTCTTCATGTAAATCGACCTCCTTGGAGATATGCTGTTGCTGCCCACACCGGGGTGTAGGCGGCAGCTAAAATCAGTTACATTTGTGAAGATGTGACACATCCATATAGTCAGGCAGACCATCCTTGTAGGCTACAGCGGTTTCTCCCTGAATAAGTGGCTTTAAGTATTTGATAAGCTCAGGCTTCACATCATTGCCCGCATCATTGATCCACTCTCTTGGCACAGACTTGGCCTCGTTTGCGATATCCTTGATAGCAGAATATGTGTATTCCACTTGATAAGGATCATTTGAGATGCGCTTCAAGCATACCATTGATGCGGTCACACCCTCCGCTGCAATCATGACACCCTTTTTACCCTGAGCAAAAGATTCCTCGATATCGGTTAATGATGCAAGGTGTGAGGCACAGCGCTGGAGCACATTTACCTCTACAGAGCGCACCTTGACACCGATGTTTTCCTTTACGATGAACTCAAGAGCTTTTCCGGCACCGCTTAGCTGCTGGTGTCCGAACTGGTCACATGCGGCCTTTGATGATGTAATGTATGAGCCGTCTGCGTCATGTATTCCTTCGGATACGGCAACTATTACATTGTTAGTGTGCGCAAGGGCTTCTTTTATATCGGCAACAAATTTGTCCTTGTCGAAATCCACCTCAGGCAGATAGATGAACTGAGGCGCTGTATTGTACTCATTACGTGCGAGAGCGGAAGCGGCAGTGAGCCATCCTGCGTCACGTCCCATGATTTCAACGATTGTCACACTCTTAACAGCATAGATAAAGGTGTCATGGGCTATCTCAAGCATGCTTGATGCGATATATTTGGCGGCAGAGCCAAAGCCAGGAGTGTGGTCTGTCATGCACAGATCATTGTCGATGGTTTTTGGAATACCTATAATTTTCACATCACTGTTGATTTTTTTTGCATAATCGGATAACTTTAATACGGTATCCATCGAATCATTTCCACCGATGTAAAAGAAAGCTTTTATAGAAAGCTTATCGAACTGGTGGAAGATGTATACATATGGTGAATCATCATCCTTGTAATCAGGGAGCTTGTGGCGGCATGAGCAAGATACATGGCAGGTGTGGTCTTAAGCTTTTCAAGATTAGCATCATCTGCAAAAATATCTGACAGATTGAGATAATTCTCATTTAAAATGCCGAGTATTCCGTTTACAGCGCCATAGCAGATATCGTATTTCTCAGAGCTTTTTACTCCTGCGATGACTCCTGCAAGGCTTGCGTTGATTGCAACAGTTGGGCCGCCTGACTGGGCGACGATACAGTTTGACTGATTCATTGTAATCTCCTTATTGTGTATTTTAACTATTCTCTTCTGTAAGAATAGTTATGATATAATTTTAAATGATTATTAAAGGCGCATGACATATGCTGCGCATAATCATATAGATTGTAGTATCAAACATTATTTTTAGCAAGGGTTAAAATGAAAAATATGAATAAATACGAAAATTGCTTATTGTGTCCCAGAAAATGTGGCACAAACAGAAGAACCGGACAAACAGGCGTATGTGGCGTTTCATCTGAAATAAAGGTGGCGCGAGCAGCACTTCATTATTGGGAGGAGCATGCACATCAGGAAAAAGAGGAAGTGGGGCAGTTTTTTTCTCAGGTTGCAGCCTGCACTGCGTGTTCTGCCAGAACAGGGAGATTTCTGACGGAAAAGAGGGAAAGGTAATCAGTAAAGAGAGGCTGAGTGATATCTTTATGGAACTGGCGGGCAAAGGCGCAAATAATATCAATCTTGTCACACCGGGGCAGTATATCCCTGATATAGTGTGGGCGGTAAACGATGCAAAAACCGCGGCATGAAGCTTCCTATTATATACAATACGAGCGGATATGAAAATGTGACAGAGCTAAAGCTGCTTGAGGGCATAGTGGATGTGTATCTTCCGGATTTTAAATATATGGACAGTACGCTTTCGGCAAGGTATTCAAGGGCAAAAGATTATCCGTCTGTCGCAAAGCAGGCGCTTTCAGAGATGGTCAGGCAGCAGCCGGATGTCGTGATTGACGATGCGACAGGACTCATACAAAAGGGAGTTATTGTGCGACAGCTTCTACTGCCGGGACATGTGAATGATGCAAAGGCTGTACTTAAGTACCTGTATGATACATATCATGATCACGTATATATAAGCATGATGAGCCAGTTTACGCCGATTGCACTAAAGGATTATCCTGAGATAAACCGCACAGTGACAAGGAGAGAGTATGAAAGGCTTGTTGACTATGCCCTCGAAATAGGAATCACGAATGCATTTATACAGGAGGGTGACGTGGCAAAGGACAGCTTCATTCCGGCATTTGACTGTGAGGGAGTATAATATTTACCGTTTTTCTTAATAAAATAGTAAGAATTGGCAGGCAAAAATGACTGGATTTTGTGACGCCGGTGTAGTACTATGGTTATGTGATATTTTTTAACTGTGAAGGTACTGAACAGTTACGATATTTTGTTATTACTCACATCCCGGTGTGACAGACGATAATATTTTTAATCACACAGGATACATTATTCAATAGAGGATACAGTGATGAAAAATATAGAAGAACAGCAGATAATAATTGAATGTCCGAATACTATCTTTCATCTATACATTGACAGTGAGCATGAGCTTTCAAAGGTTAAGGTGTTTATGAACAATATGAAGAATGTTGATTCGATAAGTCTGCATGATATATACAACTGGTGCAACAGACAGCATGTGCAGTACACGACGACATTTAATTATGACAGTAAAATGACCTTGACAGAAATGATAAAATCCTACATATTTTACTTCAGACAGAAGCTTAGATATGTAAATAATAGTGATAGGATGATAGAAACATGAGATACCCTGAATTTCTAAAGGATAGAGGAACAATAGGCTTTGTGGCGCCTTCGATGGGCTGTACAACAGAGCCGTACAGGAGTGCCTTTGACAATGCCATTAAAAGGTTTCACAGCATGGGTTATAAGACGATAGAGGGACCTAACTGCAGGTGCGACAGTGGCATAGGTATCAGCAATACACCTAAGAAGTGCGCAGAAGAGCTGAACGAGAGCTATGCTTCTGTTGACAGTGATGTGCTTATATCCTGTGGTGGTGGCGAGCTGATGTGCGAGGTAGTGCCTTATATTGATTTTGAGCGCGTGAAGCAGTCAAAGCCGAAATGGTACATGGGCTATTCCGACAACACGAATTTCACATTTTTGGAGGCTACTATTGCAGATACAGCAGGTATTTACGGGCCGTGTGCGGGCAGCTTTGGCATGGAGGTGTGGCATGAGTCACTTACCGATGCATTTAATCTGCTTTGTGGAAGGAAGCTTTCATTTACCAATTACCCTATGTGGGAGAAGGAATCGATAAAGGATGAGAATGCTCCGTTTGTGGGCTACAACCTGACTGAAAAGTCGTGCATCAGCTCTATTCCTGCGGTGGCAAAGGGAAGCAGGCTTACCATGAGAGGCAGGCTGCTTGGTGGTTGCATGGATTGTCTTATCAATCTGCTTGGCACATCGTTTGACCATGTAAGGGAATTTAATGAGCGCTACAGTGATGATGGTATCATATGGTTCCTTGAGGCTTGTGACCTTAATGTGATGGGCATGAGAAGGGCTATGTGGCAGATGAAAAATGCAGGATGGTTTTCAAATGTAAAGGCTTTCTTATCGGACGCCCGGCGCACTTCGGAGAGGAAATGTTTGGCATAGACCACAGACAGGCGCTTTCATCACTGCTTAGAGAGTTTAATGTGCCAATCATCATGGATCTGGATATAGGTCATATGTCGCCGATGATGCCTGTGGTATGCGGAAGCATGGCAGATGTCAGCTTCGACGGAAGTAACTTTACAATTTCGTATGATATAGAGCAGTAGATTGGAGGAAAAATGATTAAATTAATAAAGAAAAAAGCAAAGAGTATTGTATGTAGCGTGCTTGCTGCGGTGACACTGTTTACGATGAATCCGGCTGTATTTGCAACAGAGACAGCTACGCAGACTGATACAGTTTCAAGCGTTGATGTATCAGGCAGTGACAGCAGTGACGCAGCTGATAAGAGTAACACAGACAGTACTGCAGACAGCACAACGACAGCTGGCAGTGAGGCAAACGACAAGGTGACCATCAGCAATAATGATAAGCCATACTTAAGTCTTGGAGCAGACCTCACACCGGATCAGAGAGCGACAGTGCTTGGATTTATGGGAATCGAGCTCACTGATCTGGACAAATACGATGTGGTCTATGTAAATAATGATGAGGAGCACAAGTACCTCGATTCATACATCAGCAAGAGCGAGATTGGCACAAGGTCACTTTCCTCAGTACTCATTACAGAGGATAAAAAGGGTGCGGGTCTTAGTGTTTCCACGCACAATATCAATTACTGTACGGTAGGAATGTACAAGAATGCGCTTGCCACAGCAGGCATAGCTGATGCTAAAATCATAGTCGCAGGACCTTTCCCTATTTCCGGAACGGCAGCACTTGTAGGCACACTAAAGGCATACGAGGAGATGACAGGCAAGAAGCTTGACGACAAGGTGACAGACGCAGCGATGGATGAGCTTGTCACAACAGGAGAGCTCAACAAGAGCATTGACGGCGATTCGCAGGATATCGAGGCAATGATTGCTGACCTAAAGAAGCAGCTTGCCGATGGAAGGCTCAAGGATGAGAGCCAGATAAAGGATGCGATAAAGGAGGCTGCAAAGGATTACGACCTGAAGCTTTCTGATGATGATATTACAAAGCTGACATCGCTTCTTATGAAGCTTAAGGATGCTAATATCGACTGGGATTCAGTCATCAACCAGGCACAGGATTGGGCATCAAAGCTTGGCGACAAGATAAATGACCCGGGATTTTGGGAAAAGATTGGTAACTTTTTCATGGATTTATGGGATAAGATAAAATCCCTGTTCAGCTAGAAAAAGCGACAGAAGACAGTAAGAATAAGCAGAATATGAATCAGACAACTCCCTGAAACGTAAGCATGAGCTGCACGTTGAAGGGAGTTTTTTATATTATTAATAAAAAAATAATAAATTTCTGCCGAATACATTGATACAAAGGCCATATTCTATTATAATTAAATGGATAATGGATTAATGTAAACAATGCACATAAGAAAGATGGGATTTGATGATAAAGATAAATAAATTTCTGGCAGTTTCTGTCGTTACATTGTCATTAGCCGCATGTGACCTGGCACCATACAGCAGCATAGCAGTCTATGCGGATCAGGCGGCTAAGGTTGTGTGTGATGAGAGATACTGGGTAGCGGCGAGAAGCGGACCGGGCACAGAGTATGAGCTGGAGCACAAGCTTTCAAACGGCAAGGATATTACTATTCTTGAGCAGACCACAGGTGCAGACGGCAAGGTGTGGTACAAGGCAAAGTACAATCTGGCAGCAAATAACGAGGAGTGTGTCAGCTATATCAGGTCTGATTTTGTATCAGCAGGTACCGGAACAGCTGCATCAGACAATGCGCAGACAGGGGATGCTTCGGCAGACACCGGCAATGCGGATGCCATACAGCAGAATAATGAGGAACAGCTTGCCCTTGCAACCGCATCGGGAGCATATGCTACAGGTACGATTACAGGTGGCAATGTGTATGTCCGCAATGCAGCAGGCACATCCGGCACTACCAAGGTTGTCTCACTCAACTGGAACCATCAGGTTGACATAATAGGAGAGACCAGGGTAAACGGTGTGGTCTGGTACAATGTCAAGGGTACTTTAAACGGCAAGGCATTTACGGCTGGACTATCAGTACATACATAAAGGTGACATACAATAATAGCGGAGACAATACTGATTTTGTCACGGCTATGAAGAATGCAGGCTTTCCTGACAGCTATATTCCAAACCTTACAGCTCTTCACAATAAGTATCCAAGCTGGACATTTGAGGCTGTAAATACAGGTTTGAATTGGGATACGGTGATTGAAAATGAAAGTGTAAACGGACTTAATCTGGTATCCAAATCAGCAGACAATGCCAAGAAATCCACAGCTGCCGGAGCATATAACTGGTCAACAAATACGTGGGTTGAGTATGAGCCGGGCTGGGTGTCAGCAAGCAGTGCCTATATTGCTTATCTCATGGATCCAAGGAATTTTCTTGATGAGACCAATATTTTTCAGTTCCAAAGCCTTGCATACAGTCCAAATGAGGCACTTGAAGGTGTCAAGTCTATAGTAAAAGGCACATTTATGGAGGGAACAAAGACCTATTCCAACAATGGTGAGAAAATCAATTATGCAAGCACATTCATGGATGTGGCAAAGAGCAGTGGAGTAAGTGCATACCATATAGCATCGCGCATAAAGCAGGAGCAGGGGCAAAAGGGAACGAGCCTCTTATTTCGGGTACATATTCCGGATACGAAGGATATTATAATTATTTTAATTTTAGTGCAACCGGAAACACGAAGGCACAGATTTATAAAAATGGTCTGTCTTTTGCCAAGAAGCAGGGCTGGAATACAAGAGTAAAGTCCATAAGCGGCGGAGCTGTAAAGGTGGGCAGCAATTATATAAATAAGGGTCAAAATACACTGTATTTTGAGAAGTTTAATGTAGTAAATACAAGCTCGCTGTATTTCCATCAGTACATGGGCAATGCCACAGCGGCTCTTACTGAGGGACAGAGTCTGTCTAAAGGATATTCAGACAAGAATCAGGCTTTTGTATTTAAAATACCTGTATACAACAATATGCCATCGTCAGCAGTAGCTTTAATAAAGCCGGCGATACCAATAACTATCTGCAGTCGCTTGCGATAAGCGGTGTAACACTCACACCGGCCTTCAATGGAACGACAACAAGCTATTCAGCAGTTGTTTCAAATGCTATAAGCTCAGTGACTGTTTCGGCAAATGCAGTTTCAGGAAACAGTGGTGTTTCAGGCACAGGAAGCTATTCGCTTGCTGTCGGAAATAATACAATTAAGGTAAAATGCAAGTCGCAAAGCGGTGATACAAGAACATACACTATCAATATAAACAGGCAGGCGGCATCTGCAAATAATGCAGGTGGCAATAATAATCAGAACAATAATAACCAAAATAATACTGATGTAAACATAACATCAGGTAAATACAGTATAGGTACTTATATTACAGGCATTGAGCCTGGAACCGGTGCAGCTGATTTTGTGAAGAATATAGCAGTATCAGCATCAGGTACTGTAAAGCTTCTGACAAGCTCAGGCTCAGAAAACAGCGGAAAGATTGCAACAGGCAATAAAGTGGCTGTTTATGATGCTTCAGGTAATCTGAAAAAGACATACGATATTGTTATATATGGAGATATCAATGGTGATGGTGCTGTAAATGCTCTTGATATGATTAAGCTCAACAGACATATTTTAGGAAAGGGAACACTCACAGGTGCTTATCTGGAGGCAGCTGATGCTAACAGAAAGCGTGATGGTGGAAATGCCCTTGATATGATAATCATGAACAGACACATACTGGGCAAATCAAAGATATCGCAGAATTAGAAATGTGAGGAAAAATATGAAGAAATTATTTGGATGTATATTATCACTTGTTGTGGCGGTGATGCTTGTTTTCACACCTGCCGAGCATGTATATGCGCAGGGACTTGGATTAAGTGTCAGCTCAAGCTCTATAGCTGTTGGAAAAACAGTTAAGGTGACTGTTTCCATGCCGTCTGGATATTTTGGTACTGTAGTTATCTCAAGCTCTGACGAGGGAGTACTGAGTAACGGAGGAGATGGTGTGGCCAATATTGGTGACGCCGCAGGATATCACACATCGCAGTCATTTTCATTTACGGCGAAGGCTGCAGGAAGCTGCACTATAAAGGCATATTGTACAGTTGTAGGAGATGCAGAGGGCAACGATGCCGGAGGTACAATTACCGGTGCCAGCACGAAGGTGACGGTAACAAGTGCTTCATCAAACAATGATTCAAACAGCAACAAGGATAACAAGGACAATTCCGGCAGCAATACCGGCAATGACAACAATGCGAATAAAGATAATGAAAACAAAGAGGAAAAGAAATCCTCAAACGCATCTCTTGGTTCACTTGTTATCTCAGCAGGTACGCTTTCCCCTGAGTTTTCTGCTGCGACAAAGGATTACACAGCTACAGTAGATTACAGCTGTTCAAGCCTTGCGGTTACAGCAGATCCGGCTGATTCCAAGGCAAGTGTGACATCTGTCACAGGCAATGATTCACTTGAGGTTGGAGAGAATACGGTAAGCGTTGTTGTGACAGCAGAGGACGGCAGCACAAGCACATACAATATAGTTGTTACCAGAAGAACCGAGGATGATCCGGAGAATGCAGATAAGCAGGATAACTGGAAGAAGTTCGATATAAATGGCACAGAGTGGACTATGGTCAATGACATTCCGGAGGATGTTGTCCCTGAAGGCTTTGAGCACTCAAAGACAGTGATTGACGGTCTTGAATATAATACCCTTCATGGCACTTTTGGTGATATCACACTTGTGTATTTACAGTCGGAAAGCGGCAATGGGCTTTTTGTATATGATGCAGCACAGAATGCAGCATATGAGTTTGTTCGTATCAATTCAGAGTCGCATTTTATAGTGGTTTTACTGCCTAAGGTGGATGATGTGCCTGAGGGATATAATGAGGTATCACTCTCCATAGAGGGCAAGGGTGTGGCAACAGCTACCAGACCAAAGCCGAAAAACCGATGATCAGACAAAGGATTTTTACCTCGTATATGCCATAAATGACAATGGTGAGAGTGGCTGGTATACATATGATAGCGTAGATGGCACATATATGAGAACCGAGCTCAGTACACCTACAGTGGCACAGGAGGAAAACGATACAACAAAGAGCGAGCTTGTCCCGGGAATTGCCAATAAATATCTTGTTTTAGCTGCAATACTGGTTCTTATTATCGTTATCCTGTTACTGTTGCTTATTGTATCAGCTGTGAAAAACAGAAAGTATAAAGCTGCAGACGATTATTATGACGATGATGATGCAGAAGATATATCAAAAGATGCTTTTGAAGAAACAGCAGATGAAAATGTGGACGAGATAGCAGATAATCCGGCAGGCGAGGAAGCAGAAGACACTGCAGATGAAGCGGCAGAAGAGCCTACAGGTGAAATAGCAGAAGAAGCTGCAGAGGAGCCGAAAGGCGAGGTGTCGGAAGATACTGCAGATGAAGCTGCAGAAAAGCCGGCAGGTGAAATAGCAGAAGGAGCTGCAGAGGAACCGGAAGATACTGCAGATGAAACTACAGAAGAGCCGGAGATGGCTACGGATGAAAATGTGTCAAATGCTGCATATACCGGAAGAACCGTAGAAATTACATCCGATTTAAAGAAAGCTGCTGAGAATAAAAATTCTGCTTATAAATCAAAAGAGGCTTCAAATCAGGAGAATGCTGCAGATGATGATACCTTGAAGAATCAGGTTCAAATGGCACTTGATGGCTTTGTCAATGAGGGAAATAAGCCGTCTGAGACTATAGACAGCAGTGCAAGGGATGACAATGAAGATGACAGCGAAGATGATGATTTGCAGTTCATCGACTTAAATTAGTGAATATGACTGGAGGATATGACTTGAAACCATATACAAGTAAGGCTAAAAAAGCAATAGATTTGGCTGCACGTATATCAAAGAAAATGAATTACAGCTATGTTGGAACAGAGCACATACTGGCTGGCCTTATAAAAGAGGGCACCGGTGTGGCAGCTGAGGTTCTAACAGCCTGCAATGTGGAATATGATAAGCTTATTTCGATGATTGAAGACCTGATTTCACCGGGGGATAACATCGAAGTGATGGACAGGGATGGCTATTCACCAAGGACACAGAGAGTATTGGAGCGTGCATCGGAGGAAGCCGATAGATTTGAGTGCAATGAGATAGGTACAGAACATTTGCTGATGGCTATAGTACTGCAGGGAGACTGTGCAGCTGCAAGACTTTTAAACACCATGGGTGTTAACAGTCAGAAGATGTTTATAGATATTCTTGGTGCGATGGGTGAGGATCCGTCTGCATACAGGGATCTGATGAAAAGCTACAGTACATCATACAATTCTGCGACTCCTGTATTAGATCAGTATTCCAGAGATTTGACAGATATGGCAGAGGCAGGGCTTCTTGACCCTGTTATAGGCAGAAAAAAGGAGATGGAGCGCGTTATCCAGATACTTTGCCGCCGTGGCAAAAACAATCCATGTCTGATTGGAGAGCCGGGAGTGGGCAAGACCGCTATAGTAGAAGGACTTGCACAGGATATAGTCAGTGGCAATGTTCCGGATATTCTTTTGGGAAAGAGACTGGTTTCTCTAGATATGTCCGGGCTTGTAGCCAAATCAAAGTATCGTGGTGAGTTTGAGGAGCGAATCAAGAAGGTGATAAGCGAGGTTTCAAATGCCAAAAATGTACTGCTTTTCATTGATGAGCTTCACACTATAATAGGTGCAGGAGGAGCAGAAGGCTCGTTAGATGCATCTAACATATTAAAGCCTGCGCTTGCCAGAGGCGAGGTACAGGTAATCGGCGCCACAACCATAGAAGAGTACCGCAAATACGTGGAAAAAGATGCTGCGCTTGAGCGCCGTTTCCAGCCGGTGATGGTTGAGGAGCCTGGTGTGGATGAGACAATAGAGATACTCACAGGATTAAAGGGACTCTATGAAAAGCATCATGGTGTCATCATCACAGATGAGGGTGTGAAAGCAGCAGTAAACCTTTCTGCACGATATATAAACGACAGATTTTTACCTGATAAGGCGATAGACCTGATGGATGAAGCGGCAGCCAGGATAAGGCTTAAGAATCTGACATCATCTGACGAGCTGCTTGCTCTGAAAAAAGAGATAACAGATAAGCAGGACCGGGTGGAAGATGCTTTGTCGAAGGGAGATATCGCAGCTGCCGGCGCGCTTATGTCAGAAAAGGAAGTGCTTGAAAATAAACAGCAGAAGCTTATCAGGAAGAATCACCGCACAGGAGCCAAAAACCAGCCTGTAGTCGGCGAAAATGAGATAGCGGATGTAGTATCGGGGTGGACCAAAATACCTGTAAATAAGCTTACAGAGTCAGAGGCAGGACGACTTGCAAAGCTTGAACAGATACTTCACAAGCGTGTAATAGGACAACAGGAGGCTGTTTCTGCTGTCGCAAAGGCAGTCAGACGAGGCCGCGTTGGTTTAAAGGATCCTAAGAAGCCGATTGGCTCATTCCTGTTTTTGGGACCGACAGGAGTAGGTAAGACGGAGGTGTCAAAGGCGCTTGCTGAGGCTGTCTTTGGCAAGGAAGATGCCATGATACGTGTTGACATGTCAGAGTACATGGAAAAGCATAGTGTTTCAAAGATGATTGGTTCACCACCGGGATATGTGGGCCATGAGGAGGGCGGACAGCTCTCAGAGAAGGTCAGACGCAATCCTTTTTCTGTTATACTGTTTGATGAGATAGAAAAAGCACATCCTGATGTGTTCAATATACTTTTACAGGTGCTTGATGATGGTAGAATCACTGATTCACAGGGGCGCACGGTTGATTTCAAGAATACAATAATCATCATGACATCAAATGCAGGAGCTTCTTCTATTATAGAACCAAAGCGCCTTGGCTTTGGCGCTGGTGATGATGAAAAGCAGGATCACGAGCGTATGAAGAACAGTGTCATGGAGGAGGTCCGCCGTATATTCAAGCCTGAGTTTTTGAACCGAATCGACGAGACTATTGTATTTAGAGCTCTCAACAAGGATGACATGAAGCATATAGTGACACTTCTTGTAAAGGAACTTAAGAAACGCTGTAAAGAACAGCTTGATATAGAGCTCACAGTGCGCGACAGTGCAAAATCCTTTATCGTGGACAAAGCCTATGACAGAAAATATGGCGCAAGACCTCTTAAACGAAAACTTCAGGAGGAGATTGAAGACCGCATGTCAGAGGATATTATTACCGGCAAAATTAAGCGCGGCAATAAGGTAATAATTTCTACGAAAAACAAACAAATTTCATTGACTGTTGAGTAGAATTGGATTTATAATTAATATATCAATATAGCTACGGGAGGATAAAAATGGCTGTAATAAGTGAATTAATCCGTACTGAGGAAAACGGCAAGCTCAGCTTCGGAGATTATACATTGGCTGCAAAGGCAAAGCTTGACAATTTTGAGAAGGATGGAGATATCTACAAGGTAAAGACCTTTAAGGAGATTACAAAGCTCGAAAGAAACGGACTCTTTGTATACGAGTCTGTTCCGGGAACAGCGGTTATGGATTTCGAGGAGACTGCTGATACAGTGACATTTACTGTGGAGGGACCTGAGGATGCTCAGATTACTCTTGGCCTTGAAGAGGAGACAGAGTACGAAATTGATATAGCTGGAGCTGTTGCAGGTACTATGAAGACAAATCTCGGCGGCAAGCTCAGCTTAAGCGTAGAGCTTGAGGGTGTTGATTCAGTCGATATCAAAGTATCAAGAAAATAGAGCATATTTTTAGCCCGGTGAAAGCCGGGCTTTTTGTATTTTATAAAGGAGAACAATATGGCAAAAGGAAAGACCTCTGTATTTTTCTGCCAGGAATGTGGTTATGAATCGGCAAAATGGATGGGACAGTGCCCGGCCTGTAAGGAATGGAATACATTTGTAGAGGAAACCGTAGATAAAAAGTCGATAAGCTCGTCGGGAAAAGTAAAAAAAGAATCAAAGGCGGCACAGGTTCTACCTCTTTCGGCAGTAAAAAGCGAGAAAGAGGAGCGTATAGTGACAGGTATAGCCGAGTTTGACAGAGTACTTGGTGGAGGAATTGTGAGGGGGTCACTTGTGCTTGTGGGAGGAGATCCGGGTATAGGAAAATCCACACTTCTGCTTCAGGTATGCAGGGAACTTTCACAAAAAAAGGTGCCATTACTTTATGTGTCAGGTGAGGAATCCCTGCATCAGATAAAGATGCGTGCCGACAGACTTGGCGATTTTACGGATTCACTGGAGCTTTTATGTGAGACAAGTCTTGATATAGCAAAGGATGTGATTCAGCGCAAAAAGCCTGAGGTTGTTGTGATAGATTCCATTCAAACCATGTATAACGAAGAGATATCATCTGCACCGGGCAGTGTCTCGCAGGTCAGGGAGACAACAGGGGTGCTCATGCAGCTTGCAAAGACTCTGGGCATTTCAATTTTTATAGTAGGACATGTGACCAAGGATGGTGCGGTTGCGGGACCAAGGACACTGGAGCATATGGTTGACACTGTGCTTTATTTTGAGGGTGACAGATATGAGTCGTACAGGATACTTAGAGGCGTTAAGAACAGATTTGGTTCAACCAATGAGATAGGTGTATTTGAAATGAAGGCGGAGGGACTGGTTGAGGTAGAAAATCCGTCTGAGTATATGCTTAGCGGTAAGCCAGAGGGAGCATCAGGGTCAATTGTCACATGCTCCATAGAGGGAAGCCGACCGATACTTCTCGAGATACAGGCTCTTGTCTGTCACAGCTTTTTTAATAATCCAAGGCGTACAGCAAATGGTACAGATTATAATAAAGTAAACCTGCTCATGGCGGTCCTTGAAAAAAGAGCCAACCTGTCGCTGTCAGACTGTGACGCTTATGTGAATATAGCAGGCGGTATAAGGATGAACGAACCGGCGATAGACCTTGGGATAGTGCTTGCAATCGCATCAAGCAAAAAGGATATTATAGTGCGTGAGGATACTATATGCTTTGGAGAGGTGGGCTTAAGCGGCGAGGTTCGCGGAGTTACCATGTCCGAGCAGCGTGTTGCTGAGGCAAAGAAGCTTGGCTTTAAAAAGTGTATTGTTCCCAAAGTGTGTCTTGCAGGAGTGTCGCATATCAGTGGAATTGAGATTGTCGGTGTGGCAAATATCAAGGAAGCGATAGAGGCTGTCAGATAGTAATTACGAGAATTGTATATAATAAACAGACAATTTAGAAAATTTATGTTTTTTAAGATAGTTTTACTACTTTAATTAATTGCAGTAAATCCGTTGACATATGTGTGCCGGGATGATATTATATCAAAGCTGACTCGCGGGACACATTGAGTTGTAGAGCTTGTGAGTTACATTTTACAGACATGACTTTGTAATATTGCTTTGAAATAAGCTGATTAAATAAGTTATGAAAAAAGTTCTTGACAAATGAAAAACATTTTGATAGAATAAATAAGCTGTCGCAAGACAGAAAACTTAAAACAGAGTTCAAAAAATAAAAAAGTGCTTGACAAACGAACAGCGATTTGATAAAATAATCAAGCTGTCGCAAGAGAGCGAAACAAAGAACATTGATAACTGAACAGTGAGAAACCTTGAAAGATTTTGAGAATCAATCAGAACGCTTCAATGAAAATTGAAGACCTTTAAAACAGTAAATTCAGAATTATCTGAATGAACGAATTAGCCAAGTTTAACTTGACTGAGATCAACTTTTAACATGAGAGTTTGATCCTGGCTCAGGATGAACGCTGGCGGCGTGCTTAACACATGCAAGTCGAACGAAGCACTTT
>ENA-OQEX01000578-OQEX01000578.1-human-gut-metagenome-genome-assembly--contig:-NODE-578-length-18577-cov-2.223415_pt1 | contig 18577 bp, 30 predicted proteins | sample MGYA00242802_ERZ504649 | MGnify/ENA primary metagenome ERZ504649 (study PRJEB26092, sample SAMD00036194) | human gut metagenome | host: Homo sapiens | study: EMG produced TPA metagenomics assembly of...
GATCAGTCATTACTCTCTATAAAAATAAAAATTCCCATCGGCACTTCCTGTATTAACTATGATTTCTTCAGAGAATGTACAAAATGTTCCGGCATGGGAGACTGCTCATAGAAATCAATTGGATTTAGAATCTGGTAATCACCAGTTATATATTGTAAATGGAGGACATTATATCTGGTATACCAATTTGACTCAGGTTGTGCAGCTTATTAATGAATGGAGAATGGAGAATCATTTTTAAAAGGAATTTGTGTGATGAGATTTCCAAATAAGAGAAAACAGAAGGGAAGTGTAGCTTGGGGAAAGTAACTATTTCAACTGTATTGGGATACAAAGAATATGTGGCGGAAAATATAAAAAGCATTCTGGGAGAGGATGAAGAAAATTCCGATTTTAGGATTTATCCGGATTATCATAAGATTTATAGAGGGCAGACGGAGATCGTCTTAACGAAAGCAGAATATGAATTGTTTATGCTTTTGTCAGGGAGACCAGGTGTGATATTTACTAAAGAAAAAATTTTTGAGATTCTTTATAACGAGGAGTTGCCGGAAAGCATTGATAATATTGTGTACTGTCTGATATCCAGTATGAGAAAGAAAATCGAACCGGAGCTAAAGCGATGCCGCTATATTAAAACAGTGAGAGGTGTAGGATATAAATTTGAAGGAAAAAAGATGGACATCTTTCCAGAATAGTTGATCTGAAGACAGAGGGAATTTTTTAAAACCTCTGTCTTTTTTTGTTGCTTTTTTATGCCATCTTGCGTACAGAAGTAGTGAAAGTCACCTCCCAAAAAGTATGCTTTTTGATGGGAGATGTAATAGGCTATTTTTTTATTTCCAAAAAGTATATAAGAAGGTTTTGAGATATGCCAAAATATTTTAAGACTTTTTGGGAATGTATAAAGGGGGATACGTATGGCATATTATGGGTATCACAGAATCAGTACTAAGGAACAACACTTGGACCGAGGTATTATAGAAATAAAGAGGTTCTGTGAAAATCAGAAAATTAAACTGGAAGTATTTTTACAGATAAGATAACCGGTAAAAATTTTGACAGACCACGTTATACCGTTCTTGTGGAAGATGTTTTACGGGTAGGGGATACCCTGATTATTACAGAGCTGGACAGACTTGGCAGGAACAAGCAGGAGATTTTAAAGCAGCTACGTTTTTTAGAAGAAAAAGGGGTTCGGGTAATGGTATTGGAACTTCCTACCACGTTGTTTGACCTGTCTCAGATGGAAAATAATCTGGCAAAGATGATGATAGAAACAATCAATAATATGATGATTGAACTCTATGCATCCATGGCACAGGCAGAGATGGAGAAAAGGAGAAGCGACAAAAGGAAGGTATGGAGGCAAAAAGGCTTCGGGGTGAATGGGATGAAGTAGGAAGACCACGGGCTATAGAACAGGAAAAGTTTAACCAGGAATTTATGAGGGTGGTACAAAAGAAGGTAACACCAACACAACTGCAGCGGGAGTTGGGGTTAACTTCTTCTACCTATTATCGGTATCGGAAAAACTTTTATGAAAATTTTCCGGAATTTCTTCAATCTGTATAGGTATGAGGTAATTACTAAGTAAAAGAAAAATTTAAGGAGGCAGATGTTATGAGTGAACACAGAGAAGGAACATTGTTTTATGATACTGAAACAGGGAGGTATGATATACGTTTTGATTTGGAATCTTTTTATGGAGGACTACATTGCGGGGAATGTTTCGATGTAAAGGTGAAGATGTTTGGGTTCCGGTCCGAATTGAAATGGGAGATGACTGGTATCTGGTTGGACTGAACGTGTCGAGATTAGATGGACTGAGAGTACGTATGTAAATAGGAGGATAAGCCTGATGAGGGGAAGCGCAATGAGAGAAAGTGTTACGGATGTTCGCATTATACTGGAATGCTTACAGGAAGCATATCAAATGGAAGGAGATATGGTACGGTCCGGGAAAAATATTCATGCGACTATGATATATCCATTTGTCCGTATGCTGCAAGAAAAGTGTAGGGATTTAACAGAGGAACAGATACATAAGACACTTTGGAAAGAATATGAGATTTCAGGGGCAGACAGGATGTTTGTGGAGAGGCTTCAAAGATTTAGAGCCATACGAAGGAGAATCTGAAGATGAGAAATAGTACAATGGAATATAAAGTAAATCAAGCCTATGAAGAACTAAAGCGTTTAATACAGTGGAATCCGGATAGTGAAGAAAAATTTTTACAGAAAATGGTATGTTTATTGTTACCTGGACAAAGAAAATGTTGGTCAGAGGCTATCCGTGATTTGAGGCAATCTTTTGAAGCTGAGCAGGGGATGATATTTGTTGAAAAATACAGAGGAAAACTGGAATGGCTGAATAGCATATCTTTGGCAGAACTACAAAGAAAGATAGGAGAAATTTATTTTGTTGATCATTACAAGATGATAGCAGATCAATTCCTATATAAAAAGGATTTTGAAACTTCCTTATTTTTGAGAATTGCAATGGAAACAGGGATAAGAAGTGCAGATATTCCATGTATAGAATGGTCCTGTATGCATGGAAAAACTATTATTTTGGAAGAAACCAAAAGAGGAGATTTGTATAAAAAAGTTAATGGAACGTTTCCTAAGATTTCAACTCAGTCGTTACGGATTATGAAGTTATTGCACAGGAAGCAAGGGAAAATATTCACAAAATCAAACGAGTACTATGTTCGCAAAATTTCTTGTGCTTGGGGAATGCCTGGGTTTCGTATCCATAGTTTTCGGGATTATAGGAGAAAGATAGAAATGGGAATTACAGCAGGAGTACAAGTTCCAAGGATCATTCCATTATAAAGAATAGGCTGGATTGGAAAACGTTATAGGATGCTATATGAGCTGCTGTTGCAGTTCTAGTGAGTTTCAATAAAATACGCAAATATAGTATTTGCGTATTTTTATTGAAATTACAAATATATTTGCAAATAGATTGAATTATAAATAAAAACAATAAAATAAACGCAAATATAACTTGCGTTTATTTTATTGTTTTATAGGTGCTATGTGATATACTACGAAAAGAAGTAGGTGTAGTATGAATAGCAAAACAGCATTAGAAAAAAAAATACGAGATAATCAAACAAAATCTTGGGAATCAAACTACCTTTTATACAGATGAAGTAATTCCCCTTTTCCCGGAGTTAAAAAAGTCTACTTTATATTGGAATCTTTCTAAATTAGTAGAGGCGGGTTACATTAAGAGAGTGCGAAACGGTGTATTTTCCTTCAATGATTTGAAAGGCAGACAGGGAATTATTTTATGTGAAACAGCCCAAAAATTGAAAAATTACATGGATGAGCTGGGATTTTATTATTATATATCCGGTTTGGATATTTTGGCAAAATATATGTTACACATACCAGAACAATATCCTGTCATTGCATTTATTGAAAAAGCAGCAAAAGAGGAAATATATAACAATTTATTAGCAGAAGGATTTGAGGTGATAGAACCACAATACACGAAAAAAATGTATGAAGATGCTATGTTTTCAGGTAGCCATAATATGCAGGTGATTTTATACACAACGGAGGATTTTCAGTACAGTAGTGAAGGTCTGGCAAGTATAGAGAAGGCTTTTGCAGATCTTTATTTTGCAATAACGAGAAACGGATATCCACTATCATTGCAAGAATTGGTAAGAATTTATCAGAATCTCAGCAGATTGGGAAATATAGATAAAAAGAAGCTGATAACAGTAGCATCAAGAAGGAATATACAATATGATATTCGCTTTATCGTTGAAAATCGGTTTATTACAGATTCGGCAATAGAGTTTGGAAAAATACTTAGAAGGGAAGAATAAAATTTGGATTACAAAAAGTTATTTCATAAAGAGGAAGCATTTCAGAGAGAAACCTTTCAGAAGAGAATGGAAGAATTTGGGTTTAAAAATATGGCGAGAATGGAACTGTTTTTATGGGATCTTGAATTATTCTTGCATATTCAGAAAATACTAGGAGATAAAATAATATTGAAAGGTGGTGCAGCCACGCAGTTTTATCTGCCAAGGGATGCTCAAAGAACAAGTGTAGACATTGATATGTTATTTTTTGGAACAGAAGAGGAAATAAAGAAAACATTGAGGAAAATCGAAGAATATTTGGGGACAGAAGACGAATTGTTTTACTTTCATAAACATAGCCCTAAGAATCCGAAAACAAATCTTCCATTACATACATATTACACGAAAGTTCCTTCTGTACTATCCAATGCAGAACGTAATATGGAGAGAGAGAGTATTCCCTATCAGGAATTAAAAATAGAATTTATTCTCCAGCCAGAAAAATGGGAATATGAAAGAAGAACGGGAGAAAACATATTTGCGGTAAACAGTTCATGGAACTATCAGATCCTTCCATTGAATTATTTATTTGCGGATAAGCTCACCACATTAGGTTGTAATACGATTGGCGTACAAAATGAAAGGCTGGATGAACAGGTGAAGCAGTTCTATGATATTATGATGTTGTCCAGAAACTGTATATCCGAGATGCAATGCTCTGTTGTGAAAGAAAAGTATTTAAAACGGGCAGAACAAGAATGGAATACAAGGAAGATTACACTGGGGAGCACGCTGGAGGGAAGAGATTATGAACCTAAATATATCGTAAAAGATGTTGAGAAACAGCTTTTGCGTTATCAACAAGCCGATAGCGGTGAAGATGCAGAATTGAAAAAGTTTATTAATGATTTTCATTCGTTATATTTAAACAGGAAAGTGCAGTATGATCCAAAACGGTTGCCTGCGGAGCATCCCTGGTTCGCTTGATGTATGACTGATGATTTCAGGCATGGGTTGGGATAAGGTAAAACAGGCATTAGAGATTGAAAAAAAATTAGGTATGGAGCATTTATCGGGACCAGAAAAAGGACAAAAAATTCGTAAACTCAGAAATCAGTTTATTCAGGAATTTGGTAAAGATTCGGTAATCCCGGCATCAACTTTGAAAGGGAAAGATTTAAAAAGAGTGTTCTGGGCAGTTGTAAATATTGATAATTTAAACAAGATTGAGGGAATGATATAAAATGAGATATTATATTGCAGATTTACATTTCTTTCATGAAAATTTGAATACAAAAATGGATAAACGTGGATTTGCAAATGTAAATGCAATGAATGATTATATGCTGAAACAGTGGAATAGTAAAGTGCGTAATAGGGATGAAGTTGTTATCTTAGGGGATTTATCATGGGGGAAATCTGAAGAAACAAACCAGTTGCTTCAGAAATTGAACGGACGTCTATATCTGATACAGGGAAACCATGACCACTATGTCAAGGATCCAACTTCGACAGTTCACGCTTTGAGTGGATTAAAATGTATGAGGAACTTAGCGATAATAAGAGAAAAGTGATACTTTGTCATTATCCTATTATGTGTTATAACGGACAGTATAAATTGAATGCAGAAGGAAACCCAAAACCTATATGTTGTATGGACATGTACACGATACGCAGGATCAGAGATTGCTGGAAAGATTTCAAGGAATCACATCTGAAACAACATTTCTGAATACACAGGGGGAAACACAGCATATTCCATGTAATATGATTAACTGTTTTTGTATGTATTCAAATTATCAGCCGCTTACTTTGGATGAATGGATTGCGTGTGATAAGAACAGGAAACAAAAGAGCTGCCAGAATGTAAAGTGATATGAAAAAGAGCCGTCCAAAACTGGTCGGCTCAAAGTATTTATAGTTGTTTATGATTTCTTAGGAATGTCAACAGTTCCTAGTGTTTCAATTAAGGATAGGATTGCATCTGAATTTTGCTGAAATTGCGTTTGAAAATCTTCTGTAATATCATAGTTCAGATACAGAGTTATCAAAGTAGCATTCCATATTGAAATCATGGTCTTTTCTGATATGTGTTCTTCCAGAAATTGTAGATGTTTGCAGAGTGTTGCCTGTGTTCTTGTCCATGTAAAGAAATAGTCATCTTTTAGTGGAATGTTAAAACTACGAAACCATTCCCGGACGGTATGTGTTTCGATTCCGTCTCCGCACTCAGGATTATTAAAGATATATCCAACAGACAGTTCTTCTGGATTTTTCGGAAAACTATCATCCGCAGAAAGGGTAAGATACCGACCAATCGGAAACATGGCACAGACAGTCGGTTTTACATCATGAACCAAACATTTCTGATCCTTTAATAAAGGGCAGCGTTTGACACTTCCTTGTGGTCTCAGGCGGACTATCGGGAAACGGGAGTTACATCCAATATAAGTTTCACAATATTGTTCCAAGGCTTCCGCTGGTGTAATTTGAAATTTTTTGCTATGTTAAACAGATCTTTCGGGGATAAGAGAATATCTCGCTGATGACAGCACTTTCCGCATTGGGTACAGCGAAATGTAAATGTATCATCGAGACCGATTTCTTCATATCCTAATTGTTCTTTTAGTTCTTTTATTGAATTCATAATCATTCTCCTTAAAAAATATTTTTATGGCGGTTCTATTATTTTGTGTCTGAACACATTGCTTTTTCGTATTCTAGGATTTGTTTCCATGTCAACCATTCTGGTTTCCCATCATCCGGAAATTCATTCCAGAGTTTTTTCATGGCGGCAATTTGTTTGCTTTCATTGTGATAGTACAGATGTCCAGTACAACGGTTTCCGTAATTCAAGTAATACTCACAGTCGCTTTGTAAACGACTAAGCATCATGTACTGAAATTCATAAGGATTTTTCGGTTTATCTGTTAAAATTCTAAATGGTTTCCGGATAGCATATCCGGTTCTCCATCAAATTCATTTCCGACTGCAGAGTGCAGATGAGGAATTTCAAAGTCACCAAGTTCTACATCTTTCCACAACTTCCCATATTGATCCTGGTATACCGGGCGAGCCCATTCGTCTGTACCAATATAATGAAGAAGACGAGAGGGTTCTTCTGGAATAGAAATCAGTTCATCCGGGGACATAATCACTTCATCCAAAGCAAGATCATCCAGTTTTTTTGGCATATTGTAAAGAGAAGAAAAGCGTTCCTCTAGTTTCCGAATGTCTGCTTCAGACTCAGGAAAATCAAAGCAACAGTGAATATCAGGAGTCAGATTGTCGGTTTCTTTATCTTCGCCGGTATGAATTTCCAAAATAACACCATCCAATCCTGCATAATCGCTGGCATCGGTTGTCCGCACACGTTGTCCAGGTTTGAAGATGACATCTCCCCATTGTAATTCAGTTGTTGTATTGTTCATGTAATTCTTCCTTTCTTGATGGGAATTGGCATTGACAAAAGAGGGAATAGAATAAATCCATACCCCTTTTCCGTAACATCACATCTATGCCAATTCTCATAAATTCATAAATTTTCACTAATTCAGTGCTGTGTTTTTCGTGATCCTTCTAAATAAAAAGAGACCACTCGCAAGTAGTCTCTTCGTAAACATAAATTTAATTAAACTTGTATTGTTCCAATAAATAAATAGGCAGTGTTTCTGTTTTTCCGTCTATTCCTCCTTTGGTTGCCCCTTTTAAATAAAGAAGCTTATCTGCTTTTCCCTGAGCCAGAGCTTTCTGGGCAGTGGAAGCAGTCCCTTTTCCGGCTTTTACTTCTATTAAATATCGGGTGGAAGAAGATAGGCTTTGTGCCAAAAAATCAATTTCTCCGCCTCGGTAAGTAGCAAAAGCTGGGGTTTCAAAGGAAATTTCCGGTGGAAAATCCTGGCGTTTCTTCAGGTTGATATAGACATAATTTTCATTTAATGTGCCTGCAAGTACACGGGAATCGGTACCGGTACGTGTCAGATAATAATTTGCCAGCCCCATATCCATGAAGTAGCAGCGGCTTGCAGACTTAAAATCCAGAATGTCCATTTCTGTTATTTTTGCACAGAATCCAATGATTCCAGAAAAGTACAGCCAGCTAATGGCACGGTTGCAGGTAGCCTTTGAAATATTGCTGGAGTAGTCTTTGGTTACCAGTTTTTGCAATTCTTCACTGATGCTGTCTTCTGAAAATCCTTTCTTTTCACGATTTAAAATACGGCAGATGGAAAAGAAATATGGGTAAACACTTTGGTATACAAAATATCCGTAAAATAGCGAATGGATTCATTGGTAAAGGTATCAATGATTTTTACGAGTTCGCCTTGAGCTTTTACGATGTTCCGGTTTTCCAGATAGTTTTCGACCACTTTGGGATAGCCACCAATCTGGCAGTACAGCTCATAGGTTTCCTTTAAGCGATTATAGACTTCTGCTTCAGAGGAAACAAGAGATATTTTTTGTAATCGCCATACAGATTCTGATCATAGGCCATCAAAAACTCCTCAAAAGAAAGCGTATAGATGGTGAGTTTGGTGACATCGCCGCTGGAATAACGGAATTCTGGATCATAAATCCGTCCAAGGTAGCTTCCTGTGATGATGAAATGGGCTTTAAAGTGACGTGTAAACTCCCGGATACGGTTATAAATTTCGGAAGACTCCTGGATTTCGTCAATAATGATGACGGTATCTTCAGAATCAATAAAGTCCGGTTCATATAACTGGAAGGCATCGTGGAGAGGATGCTCCCGCCGTTTTGTTCCAGGTGTCCAGTCGGTTGCCTGTTTATAACATTCCATAAACTGTTTGCCGCTTAATTCAAACAGGTTAATATAAATTTTGTGTTTGTAGTTTTCGTCAGCGAATTTCTGTATCAGGTAGGTTTTTCCAACCTGACGGGCTCCACCGACTTCCAGGGTACTATGACCTCCTTCATTTTTCCAATCCAGAAGACGGTCATAGACAAAACGCTTCAGATACATAAGCACAAATCCTTTCTTTAAAATCTATCTTTCATTATAGCAAAATATTTGCAGTTCATACAGTGCAAAATTGGATAAATTATGTTTTAACATTCAAATTGAAGCTTTGCACGTATATCCATAAGAATTTTGCCCAGATGATTTTCGCCATGACCATTTACAGAACCCCAAAAGTAATCTCCCCAGTTGTTTCCTTCAACAAGGTGACAATTCCCAGTAGCAAGTAATGCTTTACATAGGGTAGGATTCTGCATGAATTTGCACATACAAATTTCATACATGTACATAAGCTTTACACTTTCCCAGTCTGAACGGAGCTGCACTTCTCTTCCCAGTTTTTTTGCATCTTTTGGATTCCTTAATTTGGTAAATTGAAGCTGTTCTTTAGGGGAAATGGTCTTTTGTGCCTGGAAAGCAGCCTCATTATTTGCATACCAGTAGCCCCGGTAATATATCCGGGAAGGATAGAAGTTACTAAGAAAAGCGTATGCTCCATGAAAGTGGTCAATTGTTTGCTGGTAATGATTCGAATAGGTATTAATATACATGTAATCCCTTCTTTCTTATACAAAAAAGGAACCGCTTATGGTAAGCAGTTCCTTCTTAAACATATTTTTTTGTTTGTTATTTGTTTATTTGTGCTTCTTCTTGTTCTTCGTAATAGCGGTCTGCAATATAGCCGGCAGATTCCGCCCAAAGAGTATTTTCTGTATTTTGTAGGGCCTTGTAAGTTTTTGAATGATAAAATTTGCCCATGGCATCCGGAAAGGAAAGATTACTCTTTTCCATAATAATATCGATAACATCCCGGATCTGAATATACAGATTCATTGAAATATCTTTTCCGTTAAAAAAATATTTACCTTCCATGTTTTACACATCCTTTCGAGATTCCAATACCAGATGTTCAAGAGCAAGTGGGGTGTGAAAGGAAACCTGATTATTAACCTTATTATACCGAAGCCTTGTAACCGCTTCATCCACGCTCAAGATACCGGACAAATAAAGTTGTACAGTTTCCATGGTATTATCATCCGCAACAGGCCCAATTACAACATCATAGTGATGCTGGATATCGCCGACAGTACGGTTGAGTTTGACAAACTCCAACCATTCCTTGTCCAAGGTGGCAAAATGTTTGATTTTTAGTTCCTCGGATTGCTGGAAGATATACCGATACACATATTTGCCGCCAGTATGAGTACGCAAGTACAGGCGGTTCGCCCATTCATTTGCCTGCTGTTCGAGAACTGTGCAATAAAATCCACGACCAAAATCACGACGGTTATGTGATTTGTTCAAATCGATTTTATCAAATGCAATATTGGAGCCATGGAAAAGAACAAGCGTGGGCGTATCTTCTTCTATAATATCTTCTACGTATTGAAAAGTATCATGAATATCTAATTGGTGCAACGTTTCGTGTTGTACCAGTATTTTTTCAAATACTTGATGTTTGTAGAAAATATTAAAGGCATCGTCTTCTGATATTTGGTGCTTTTTAGCATAATATTCCAGTGCTTCAATTGATAGCATCTCTATATCTGATTGAATACTCATATACGTTATCCCTCCATTTGCTTTCATTATATCAAAAAAGAAGGTGCTTTCCAACGGTAAAATAACTATAAATGTAAAGTTGCAAAAGATGTTTGAAATGGGGCGTCACCCCATTTCACTATCCCCAAACTTCGCCCATGATTTCCACAAGAAAATCATCTAATGGAAATCGGGAGGAAGTAATTCACCAAACGTTTCTTGAATTTCTTGGATAACTTCCGTATAAGAAGAATACGCCTGTGAAAATAAGTGGGAAGAATTTTTAAGTTCAATGATATAAAATTCTTCTCCTGGATTTAAGTCCAGTTCTTCCTGATCTTTGATCCTCCATACCGTCATAGACTCAGCAGTGCCATAACGACAGCCATCAAGTTTCTCACAAAGATATTCCTGAAAGGCTAAGAGTGATTCTGGATCAGAGAACTCTTTGTATAAATCAGGAAAAACTTCCTCTGTATATCGAAGGATAAGATTAGCAGCCTCTTCTGTAATAAGAAATCCATAGATATGAAAAACGGATGTAATGATACTCATAGATTTCTCCTTACGCAATCATTTCAAGAAACTCATCTTCAGATAAAATCTTAATGCCGAGAGACTGGGCTTTTGCTAATTTACTGCCGGCTTTTTCCCCACAAATTAGATAATCTGTCTTTTTTGTGACAGAACTGCCGGCTTTTGCTCCAAGCTCTAAAATCTTCGAGTTGATTTCATCTCTTGTAAAATGAGCAAGTTTTCCTGTTGCAACGATAGTACATCCTGTAAATACATTTTCTTTCATCATAGTATTCATTTCCTTTCTTTCTTCAAATATAAGTTCTTTTTGGAGTTCGTGCCAGAGAATTAAATTGTTTTCATCAGAAAACCAGTCATGGATATTCTGATTCAGAGTATCACCAAAGTCATCTAACTGGGTGAAATCATAGTCACCAGAGGCAGCATCAAAAAATTCCTGTAGACTGCCGTGGAATACTGTATCCAAAATCCTGCTTTTGGTCCTTCCGACCATAGGAATATCCATGGAAACCAGGAACCGGACAAAGGTAGTATTCCGGCTGGAAGTAATGGAATTCCATAATCTTTCAAAGGATTTTTTACCGAAACCTTCCAACTGTAAGATTTCTTCCTGATGTTCATTTAGATGGTAAATATCCGGAAATGTCTGGAGATAACCCAAAGTCAGGAATTTTTCCAAGGTAGTTTCGGAGAGTCCCTCGATGTTCATTGCTTTTTTTCCAACGAAATGTGTAAAGCGTTTTCGGATCTGGCTATCACAGTTGGGATTGTCACAATGCACCGTTTCAATGAGACGCCCATCATTTCCTTTTCTTTGATAGATACGAGTCTGAGAACCACAGCATGGACATACAGGAGGAACTGCATCTACGTAATGACCACGTTCCAGATTTTCTTCAATATGAGGAATGATCATATTACGTTTTGATACAGAAATTCTACAACCTGGCACCAATTCTAATTCTTTGATAAAGGTCAGATTGTGAAGGGTTGCTCTGGAAACAGAGCATCCGTCAATTTCCACAGGGTCAAAAACTCCCACAGGTGCAATTTCTCCGAAACGGGTGGGTGTCCATTCTATATTGCGAAGAGTGGTTTCGTAAGTTTCGTCTTCAAACTTAAAAGCCAGTCCATCTTTATAATGATGTCCGGTACGCCCGCAGTTTTTGGAATAGTCCAGACTGTCGAAAATCATTACAATTCCGTCAATAGGCAGATGTTTTTTGCCTGCCAGATCAGTCAGCCTTTCAATATACTGATTTACAAGTTCCGAGGTTAAGGGATGGTTTGCAGCAATATAAGGACAAGGCTGAAAACCATAGTCAAACAGGCTGGAAATTTTCATAGCTCTGCTGTCTGGAAAGAGAAATGGAGAGTCCAGACCTTCCAGAACATTAAAAGGCATAAAGTGCAGACAGCGTCCTGCACAATTTGCCGGATCAAGACTTCGCACAGAGCCAGAAGCCAGATTTCGCCCATTTTTGTAAGGTTCTCCTTTTCCATCTCGGAGGGTTTCTTTTAAACGCTCAAAGTCATGGGTTGGGATGAAGGATTCTCCAACAATCACTAGCCGGCCTTTATATGGAATTGAAAGAGGGACATCAACGTATGCAGGGATGTTATGGGTGATAAGTTCCCCAATTTCTCCGTCGCCACGCGTAGAAGCCTCTACAAGTGTTCCATTTTCGTAGACCAATTTAGTCGTTAATCCGTCCAACTTCAGCATAAACAGAACCGGCTGCTTACCGGCAAAGCTTATCAAGTCCTGTACCTGCTTTGTCTTATCTAAAGAGAGCAAAGGGACTGGATGCTTTACTTTGGGAAGTTCACTGATGGGAGTATAGCCTACGGTTTGTGTCGGTGAATTGGATAAGATAAAGCCTGTCTGCTTTTCTAATTCCACTAATTCATCGAAGATTCGGTCATATTCCGCATCACTGATATTCGGACTGTTCTCATTATAATAAGCGTTACGCTGTAAATTCAGATAGTCCACCAGTTGTTTGATTTTTTCCACGTTTGATAATTCATTGGGATGGTTCATTTTATTCTTGTCTCCTTTTCTATGGTATAGTTGTAATTCTTATTTGTTCCGGTTTTTCTTCCTCCTTTCTTTGCGTTTAGGCATAAAAAAGAGAATGACACGGATGTTCATTCTCTAATGCGTGCAGTTTCCTGCAAAATAAAAAAAGCCAGAAATCCCTGCTGGTAGCGTGGTATACTTCTGACACTTTTACAAACCTAAACTGCGTGCGTATATCCTTTCCGGATGACACAAATAATAATTACATAGTAAGTGTAACACTATATGTAGTATGCGTCAATATAAAAACACTATATATCGTTTAGTCTGAGAGGAGAATTACTATATATAGAGGAAGCATGGATATGGAAAATATTATCTCTTGATTTCAGAACGTATGTTCTATATAATGAGATGTAAAGGAGGGGAACGTGAGTTTGGGAAAAGTGATTTTTCATATAGATGTAAATTCTGCCTTTTTGTCCTGGGAAGCGGTATATCGGCTGCATCATTTGGGATGGAAAGGCGATTTAAGAGAACAGGTGTCGGCGGTAGGTGGGGATATGGCGATGCGTCATGGAATCATTTTGGCAAAATCCATTCCAGCAAAGAAATATCGGATACAGACAGGTGAATCAATCTTGGAAGCAAAACAGAAATGTCCAAATCTTATTTTAGTGCCTCCGAATTATGGATTGTATGAGAGGTGTTCCAAAGCTTTTATGGGAATTTTGCAAGAGTATTCTCCCGCAGTGAACAATACTCGATAGATGAGGCGTTTGTAGATATGACTGGAACGGAATTGCTTTGGGGGACGCCAGTGGAAGCAGCGGAGAAGATGCGGAGGCAGATTAAGGAACGGCTTGGATTTACAGTGAATATCGGTATTTCAGAGAATAAACTGTTAGCTAAGATGGCAAGTGATTTTCAGAAGCCAGACAGAGTGCACACATTATGGAAGTCTGAGATACGGAATAAGATGTGGCCATTACCGGTAAGCGACTTGTTTTTTGTAGGACGGGCAACAACAAAGACACTTTTCAAGTTGGGAATCCGAACAATAGGAGATTTGGCAAAGAGCAATCCTGGCTACTTAAAACAACATTTAAAGAAACATGGGGAAGTAATCTGGGGATTTGCAAATGGGATTGATGTATCTGTAGTCCAGTCTGCCCCACCTGCCAATAAGGGATATGGTAATTCCACAACGATTCCTTTTGATGTGACAGATGCATCTACAGCAAAATTGGTGCTGTTGGCTTTGGCAGAGACAGTAGGAAGCAGACTTCGTGGAGCAGGAGTCAGGGCAGAAGTGATTGCAGTAGGGATCAAGAATTATGATCTCAGTTATGCCAGTCACCAGATGACGCTTCAGAATGCAACCAATATTACGAAAGAGATTCATCAGTGTGCCTGCCAGTTATTTGACCAGCTCTGGGATGGGACACCCATCCGGCATCTGGGAATCCATACCAGCCGCATCAAGGATCAGGTGAATATGAGGCAATTGGATCTATTTGATACGAATGATTATGAGAAGCTGGAAAAAATGGATGAAACGATAGATCAGATCAGAAAACGGTATGGGAATGATTCGGTAATACGTGCGGCTTTTTTAGGTGGGTGTATTGATCACATGAGTGGTGGCATTTCACGGGAAAAACGTTCTGTGGACTATGAGAAATTAAAGACAGAATAGCGGGAAGGGGGAAGAAACGGTGGCATTTGGAATCGGAATAAATACAGAGCATACAGAGCAGGAGCCTTTATCCGGAACCTATCATGAGGTGGCAGTCCAGTGCTGGTTCACAGCTACCGGAAAATCTCTGCCATTGATGCTGAAGGTAAAAGGGAGGATGAAGAGATTATCCAGATCAATCATATCCAGGTTCTGACTGTAGAAAAGCAGTGGTATGCGGGAATTTTGAACTGGAAGTATAGATGTCAGGCGGTACTTTTGGGAAAACAAATCAATTTTGTGCTTCTCTTTTGTCCGGAGGATTGTGCATGGAAACTGGTTGTATAAGATACCAGGGATGAAGTAAAATAGGAAAAAGGAGGACAGAAAATGTGCGGAAGATATTATGTGGATGATGAAACCTCACGGGAAATTGAAAAGATTGTAAGGAAACTGGACCAGCGTTTAAAGATAGAGCATGGACAGGACATCCACCGTCTGAATCTGCAGTCGTTCTTACAAAGGGGTGTAGGGAAGTGGCTGCGAGGCAGATGCAGTGGGGCTTTCCGGGGTTCCAGGGAAAGGGACTGCTTATCAATGCAAGGGCAGAGGCGATACTAGACAAGAAGACCTTTCGAGAAAGTGTGCTACATCGAAGATGTGTGATTCCCGCCCGTCACTTTTACGAATGGAGTAAAAACAAAGAAAAATATACTTTTCAAAGTCCAAAGCAGGATGACACATTATTTATGGCAGGGTGTTATCAAATCTATAATGGTCAAAACCGTTTTGTTATTCTGACTACACAGGCAAATGCTTCCGTAGCACCGGTGCATGAACGGATGCCATTGCTTTTGGAACGACAAGAACTGGAAGATTGGATTATGGAGGATGCAGCGGTAGAAATTATTCTTGCTAAGAAGCCCATACCGTTGAATCGGACAGCAGAATATGAACAACTGAAATTATTTTCGTAAAAAGGGAAACCCACAAAAGTTTCCCTTCTTGACATAATAATTTTTGAATTTAGAATTCATTGTTTATTTGTTCTGTTGTTGCAGGCATAGGAGAACTGGATTTTACATAGAGTAATAGTTTCCCGTTCAGATCCAAATCCTGTTTACTCCATTGCCCATTCTCATAAACCTTTTGGGTAATTGTATTGTAGATAATTGGCGTATCCTCTATACGTTCCATATCAACGACAAGGCAATCCTGAAGGGCAATATATGGATATAGAGCATCTTCAATATATGTCCTTAATTTTAATGCCTGCCTGTGCAGTAGTTCCACATCATACAGTTTTGATAAGGTATAGCTCATTTCTTTGAGCATCCCGGATGTTGTAATTGCCTGTTGGATAACAGAAATCTGCTCTTCCAGAGATACATCTGGATTTATCATAAGCTTTGATAATGTAATTTCTTTTACAAAAGCTGTCGCTGTATCACCAATTTGCTTTTTTAGGGTTTCATAAGGCACCCGATACTGTGTTTGTAAAATTTCAAGTGGAACGTATTCTCGGTTTTTCTTTAAAGTTGAAAGCAATTCACAAAGCTTGCTTCCCAATTCATATATGTTATTCAAGCACACATCACTTCCGATACGGTCTCTGGTGTATGAACCAAATGGTAAATGGTATTTTCTGTTTCGAAAACGATACTGTCATTTGATACTTCCAAAATCGTTAGGATAGGAGATGTCAGAATAGAGAAACCATTGACTCCAGAAATAATAGCACGTTCCCCAACCCGTAGCGAAGAATGAAACCATCCTGAGAGTGTCGTTATTTGTTTATTTTTCACATGGTGCTTTCGATTTGTCATAGTGTTCACACTCCTTTTGTAGCGTCATAGAAAATCTGTTTTTCATGGCTCGTTTTTATGTAACAGGGTAACTCAAACGAAAATATCCTTTCGATACAGGTATATATTCGTCTGGGTGTTCATATAAGGTGGCACGGATACGTTCCTGATAATGCGGATTCTTTTTCGCTTTTGGGTGTTCCTTTAATAAATCGTACAGGTCTTTTAAAGCCCCTCTTCCTCCAATACTCTCCATTGTCATCCGGATTAGATGATGCCAAGTCAGTGCAAGAATATCTGTATTTTGTACATAAAACACACCTTCTTGCCGGATGCTGAAGGGATAATGAAAGAATCTGTTTTTTCAGCAACAGAGCATATTCTGTCACAATGGGAATGAAAGGCTTTTTGTACGTCAGATTGTCAGAAACACAATTAAACTGGCCCTTTACCAGAAAGGATTCAAAATCACCCATCCGCATTAAATCATTCTGCATACTATAGAACTTACCATGGAGCCGCATATCGCCTACCAGTATGGCAAGCCTCCCACCTTTCCGAAGTGCCAGGAAAAATTTCCGGATACAGTGATTTAGTTTTTCAAGAAAATCCGAATAGTTTTCACAGCGGGATAGGTCGTCCGGGTGAGGGGTTCCCCAGATATTTCCGGAATACTGGATCATATTATGGTAGGGTGGATGGAAAAAGATGAGATCAGCGGAATCCTCTACTTCATCTTTTAGAGCATTCCAGTTACCTTTTCCATACGCAGGTGCCGGATTTAGATCATAGAGCAGGGAGCGTACCTGATAACGGTCAGCAGCCGCCTTTGAAGTCCCAGAGCCACTCATAGGATCTAAGAGGGTAAAGGTGCTGGTATCTTTTCCGTAATATCGCTTATCGTCCAAGCAATAGCGTAGAAGTGCTGCAACCACTTCGGGGGAGCAGTTACCACGCCACTGGCTGTTACCGCCTGCTCCACGTTCTGGGTATGCCATGAAAGAAGTCAGTTCCTTTCCTACACGTTTTCGCAATCCTTCCGTTCCAAGCATGTCAGCGACAGTACGCCATTGGGGACCAAATTCAGCTTCTAATAATTGTGCTGCCCGATGCAGCATTAAGTCATTCATTTTATGTCACCTTCCTTTCATAATTTTGTTGGATGTAGCGGGAAATCGCCGCCGCAGTCATTTTGGCACAGCTAAATCCATTTCGCTGAAAGGCTGTTGGTTTTTTGCACATAGTAAAAGACCCAACGTTTCACCAAATTCGTCTTTTTTAGAAATAGGGAAAAAGACTGATATGGGATATTTTCCTGTCATAGTAGGTATATGCGTTCCTTTTCAGAGAATAATTTCATCTTTCCCTGTTGCAGAAGCCTTTGAATACTTTCTGTTACAGGCATATTAAGTGCTGTATGATAATTCTTGGAAGCAATGATTTTGGAATCATTACATAACAGGATCCGGCAAGGGACATTACTATGTAAAATATCCAGAAAACTGTCTAACCGGATATCCATAGGGATATGGGAGTCGCATTTACGAAGACAGATGTTGCGTGTGTCAGCTTCCAGCATCAATACATCGCCTGTATGAAGCTGTAGGGCTTTTCTTACTTTGGCAGGAATAATGATCCGCCCTTGTTGGTCAATATTTAGTGTTGTGGCATAATCCATAGAAATCTCCTTTCCTTTATAAAAAGAAGCAGTCTTTTCGGCTGCTTCTTTGTTGAAATTCTTTAAGCGACATACATACCATTCAGATATTGTTCTTGTGGTTGTTCTTGCATATAGGAAGACATTTCATGCGGCTGTATATTTTGTGCCATTCGTGCGTCCTGTTGTTTTTTAAATTGTTGTTTGCCGTTTTGAATCAGGAAGGATGCAACGTAGTTTTCCCAATTTACGATATAGGAATCAGCACGTTTTAACAGCATATAAAAATCCATATCTGTCAATTGGATAAAAGCACTTTTTTCAGAGATAAAACTTTGAGCCTGCATATAAGTGCCGCCGTTATGATTCTTTTTCTTGATACCTTTTCCGTTATTAATTTGAATTCTCCATGGGCTGGTCAGTATTTCCTGCTGGTTGTTATATACGTGGCGGGAAATAAAAACTGTTGTGCAGTAGAATAGCCATTGCCATCCGGCACACCAAATATTGCTTTGCGAGCAAGCAAA
>ENA-OQEX01000579-OQEX01000579.1-human-gut-metagenome-genome-assembly--contig:-NODE-579-length-18562-cov-2.199512_pt1 | contig 18562 bp, 19 predicted proteins | sample MGYA00242802_ERZ504649 | MGnify/ENA primary metagenome ERZ504649 (study PRJEB26092, sample SAMD00036194) | human gut metagenome | host: Homo sapiens | study: EMG produced TPA metagenomics assembly of...
CAACCTTGCGGTCCTCCAGTGTGGCATGTGCCTGCTTCAGAAGAAGCTCGATCTTGTAAACCTCCTCCTCTGTGCCGGTACCGGACATAAGCGCATCCATACTTTTATAATATCTGCGGATGATCTCCTGACGGGAAGCCTCCTGGCAAACCTCATCATCCACAATACAGTTTCCTGCCATATTAACGCCCATATCTGTAGGAGATTTGTATGGGCACTCACCCATGATTTTCTCAAACATAGTCTGTACAACAGGGAAAATCTCTACGTCACGGTTATAGTTGACAGTGGTCTTACCATAAGCTTCCAGATGGAATGGGTCGATCATGTTGACATCATTCAGATCAGCGGTAGCTGCCTCATAAGCCAGGTTTACCGGGTGCTTCAGCGGGATATTCCAGATTGGGAAAGTCTCGAACTTGGCATAGCCTGCGCTGATTCCTCTCTTGTATTCATGATAAAGCTGGGAAAGACAGGTAGCCATTTTTCCGCTTCCAGGTCCAGGCGCTGTGATAACAACCAGCGGGCGGGTGGTTTCGATATAGTCATTCTTGCCGTATCCCTCGTCACTTACGATCAGGGAAGTATTGCTTGGATAACCTGGGATATTATAAAGGACATAAACCTTGATTCCAAGCTTCTCCAGACGCTTCTTGAACGCATCAGCACTGTTCTGTCCGGAGTAACGTGTGATGCAGACGCTTCCTACATAAAGTCCTCTGCTTGTAAATTCGTTCATCAGACGGAGCACGTCCTCATCATATGTGATGCCAAGGTCACCGCGGACCTTATTCTTTTCAATATCAGGTGCACCGATTACGATTACGATCTCTGCCTGGTCGGAAAGCTGCATCAGCATGCGCAGCTTGCTGTCCGGCTCAAATCCTGGAAGAACACGGGAAGCGTGGTAGTCATCAAATAACTTGCCTCCAAATTCCAGATAAAGTTTGTTGTCAAATTTGCTGATTCGTTCACGAATGTGCTCGGACTGCATTTTCAGATATTTGTCATTATCGAACCCAATTTTTTTCATTCTGTCTTTCCTCCCTCTTTCTCTGGGCTGTTCTTTACTATGTTCACAAAACACCTTGCGGAATATTGGCGGCACATAGTAATCTTTTAGTTCCTCATCCATTATGTTATTTCATACTGTTAAGTTACAGGTAAAAAGGATGCAGCAGATGTGTTCTGCACCTGCCTTAAAAAATATGTTCCTGGACTGTATTAGAAAAAACATTCCTGCAAATTGTACGCACATCCTGCAGAAAGCCTTTTTCAAACACGCTCTAGTATACTACAGTTTGCGCCGTAAAAAAAGTATCTATTTTTTTTCTGATGTGAATTTTTTTGACCTTTTTTTCTCAAAAATTCAGAGGGTTTTCACAATATCCAGGTTGATTTATCTGCGTTTTATATTTATAATAGAAAGATAGTAAGGAGGAATGAAATGGATAATAATCTGGATAACAATCAAGGCGGACGCGCCCTGATAAAGGGGATCCAAGAAGAGATCAGGATCCTAACCGCAATAAGAAAAATCATCAGTCCATTCTGGCTTTTCTGATATGTCTTTTGGTTACTCTGGTGTGTTTCAGCCTGTTTACCAATATGCTGCAGGATAATTCCAGTGAGATTACGTATGATAAGTTTATTGATATGGTGAATAATGATGAAGTGAAATCCGTTACACTTCAGTCTGATAATCTGACCATCGTGCCGAAGAAGCAGGTGAATCCTTATCAGGAGATCAGTTATTACACCAATCTGACAGAAGATGAGACTGCCCTTACCAAACGTCTGGAAGGAACCGGTATTATTTTTAAATCTGAGCCGCCGGATGCTTTCGGAGAATTTATGGCAATGATGCTTAGCGTACTTTTACCGTCTGTGCTTCTGTTTGTGCTTCTTATGTTTTTCATGCGCCGCATGAACAAAGGCGGCGGTGGTATGATGGGCGTTGGGAAAAGCCGCGCCAAGGCGTATGTACAGAAAGAGACCGGAATCACATTTAAGGATGTTGCCGGACAGGATGAGGCCAAGGAATCCTTGCAGGAGGTTGTGGAATTTCTTCACAATCCAGGCAAATACGTGGAAATTGGTGCTAAACTGCCGAAGGGCGCCCTGCTTGTAGGACCTCCGGGTACAGGTAAACCCTTCTTGCCAAGGCTGTTGCAGGGAGGCACATGTACCGTTCTTTTCCCTTTCCGGATCAGAATTTGTGGAGATGTTCGTTGGCGTAGGTGCTTCCCGTGTCCGTGATCTTTTTGAGGAAGCCAAGAAGAATGCGCCGTGTATCGTATTTATTGATGAGATTGATGCCATTGGAAAGAGCCGTGATTCCCATTACGGCGGAGGCAATGACGAGCGTGAGCAGACTTTGAACCAGCTGCTTGCAGAGATGGATGGTTTTGATACTTCCAAGGGACTTCTGATCCTGGCAGCTACCAACCGTCCGGAGGTACTGGATCCGGCACTTCTTCGTCCGGGGCGTTTTGACCGCCGTGTTATCGTTGACCGTCCGGACCTGAAAGGACGTATTGATATCCTGAAGGTTCATGCGAAGAATGTAAGGCTTGACGATACCGTTGATTTTGAGGCAATTGCCCTTGCCACATCCGGTGCCGTTGGTTCTGATCTTGCCAATATGGTTAATGAGGCCGCTATCCTGCTGTTAAGAATGGCCGTCACGCAGTTTCCCAGAAGGATCTTCTGGAGTCTGTTGAGGTGGTTCTTGTTGGAAAAGAGAAGAAAGACCGTATTTTAAGTGCCCAGGAGCGCCGTATCGTATCCTATCATGAGGTAGGACATGCACTGGTAAGTGCCCTTCAGAAGGATTCCGAGCCGGTACAGAAGATCACCATTGTACCTCGTACTATGGGCGCACTTGGTTACGTTATGCAGGTTCCGGAAGAAGAGAAATATCTGAATACCCAGAAAGAACTGGAAGCTATGCTGGTCGGATATCTTGGCGGACGTGCTGCTGAGGAGATCGTTTTTGACAGCGTGACAACTGGTGCTTCCAATGATATTGAGCAGGCCACCAAGGTTGCCCGTGCTATGATCACCCAGTATGGTATGTCCAAGAAGTTTGGTCTGATGGGTCTTGCCACTCAGGAGAATCAGTATCTGAATGGTCGTGCAGTGCTTAATTGCGGTGACAATACAGCTACCGAAGTTGACCATGAGGTTATGGAGCTGCTTCGTGTTTCTTATGAGGAGGCGAAGCGCCTGATCAGCAGCCACAGAAAGGCTTTGGACAAGATCGCTGCTTATCTGATCCGCAAGGAGACCATTACCGGTAAGGAATTTATGATCATTTTCCGCGCAGTGGAGAAGGGACTGGAAGTTTCAGATGTGTTGGATGCAGAAGGGCTGAAGGCGCTGGATGAGGCTGTGAAAGCAGAGGATAAGACGGATGAGGCAAATGCGGACACAGAGACAGCGGAATCTGCTATTGCCGTTCCTGCAATTGAACAATACAGATAATATAGGATAAAACATCAGAACCGGGAGACATGTTTTCCCGGTTCTTTTCAACAAAGGAGAGTTTTTATGTTCCTGATTGAAGAAGAATTAAAAAAGCTGCCCGGTAAGCCTGGTGTCTACATTATGCATGGGGAAAAAGATGAGATCATTTATGTGGGAAAGGCGGTCAGTCTGAAGAACCGTGTTCGTCAGTATTTCCAGAGCAGCCGAAACAAAGGTGCAAAGATTGAGCAGATGGTCACTCACATTACCAGATTTGAGTATATTGTCACCGATTCTGAATTGGAGGCGCTGGTACTGGAGTGCAACCTGATCAAGGAGCACCGTCCGAAATACAACACCATGTTGAAGGATGATAAGACATATCCATTCATTAAAGTGACGGTAAACGAGCCCTATCCCAGAGTCCTTTTTTCCCGCACCATGAAAAAGGACAAGGCGAAATATTTCGGACCCTATACCAGCTCCACAGCTGTGAAAGACGTGATCGAGCTGGTCCGCAAGATTTATATGGTGCGCTCCTGCAACCGTAATCTGCCCCGTGACTGCGGCAAAGACCGTCCATGTCTGTATTATCATATGAAGCAGTGCACGGCCCCCTGCCAGGGAAATGTAAGTGAGGAAGCGTATAAGCAGAACATTGGACAGGTACTTCATTTCCTCAATGGAAATTACAAGGAGACCATCGATCAGCTGACGGAGAAAATGATGACTGCTTCAGAGGATATGCGTTTTGAGGATGCTGCAGGATATCGTGATTTAATTAACAGTATCAGGCGGATCGGAGAACGACAGAAGATAACTACCTATGGGGAAGAGGATAGGGATATTATTGCAGTTGCCATGGATGAAAGTGAAGATCTCCGGGAGCAGGATGCAGTTGTGCAGGTGTTTTTTATGCGTGGAGGCAGGCTGATCGGCAGAGATCACTTTTTTCTCCGTGTGGCAAGAGGCGATACCAAAGCACAGGTTTTGTCAAGCTTTCTGAAGCAGTTTTATGCAGGAACGCCTTTTATTCCGGCGGAAATCATGATGCAGACGGAGATAGAAGATGGGGAAATCATTGAAGACTGGCTGACGGCAAGGCGTAAACAGCGTGTTCACATCCGTGTACCGAAAAAGGGAACAAAGGAGAAGCTGGTGGAGCTTGCCAAGGAAAACGCCTGGATGGTCCTTTCCAAAGACAGAGAACGGATCAAGCGTGAAGAAGGACGTACGATCGGCGCGGTGAAGGAGATTGAGGACTGGCTGGGGCTTAAGGATATTGTGCGTATGGAGGCCTACGATATATCCAATATCAGTGGGTTTGAGTCCGTTGGTTCCATGGTGGTTTACGAAAAGGGCAAGCCGAAGCGAAGCGATTATCGAAAATTCAAGATCAAATGGGTGCAGGGACCTAACGATTACGCCAGCATGGAAGAGGTGCTTACAAGGCGTTTTACCCATGAATCCAAGGGCGAATACGACAGCTTTTCCATTCTTCCGGATCTGATCCTTATGGATGGCGGACGTGGCCAGGTAAACATTGCACGGAAGGTTCTTGGAGAGCTTGGAATTGATATTCCGGTATGTGGTATGGTAAAGGATGACAACCACCGAACCAGAGGGGTGTATTTCAATAATATTGAAATTCCCATTGATACTTCTGGTGAGGGGTTCCATCTGGTAACCAGGATCCAGGATGAGGCTCACCGTTTTGCCATTGAGTATCACCGCTCCCTTAGAAGCAAAGAACAGGTACATTCCGTTCTGGATGATATTCCGGGAATTGGCGAGACCAGGCGAAAGGCTCTTATGAGAAGATTCCGGTCTGTTGAGAATATCCGGGATGCTTCTGTGGAAGAATTAAGTCAGACAGAGTCTATGAATGTACAGAGCGCGGAGGCTGTCTATCAGTTTTTTCATAGAGCGCCAAATCATACGAATGCATGATTTCTGTGCATCGCGAAGCGTGTTACTGTGAATAGAGCGAACAGTAACAGTTTTAACAAGATTCGACATTGAAGTTACAGAAAAAATTGTGTATAATACAGATAAGTGTGGATTTTTGGCAATGTATATAATTTCTATGTGCAGTGCAAAGAAACCTGCACAGACTGCATAACAGTTTTCACCTATTATGAGGAATCTTGTAACTGCAGGGAACTGCTTATGCGGGAAGGACTTCATTAGAGAAAAAGGAGATAAAAGCATGAAGGGTGTACAGCTTACCAAGCTGGCGCAGGAACTGAATCTGACCAACCTGACGCCTGATATTGACCTTACAGAGATTTATGTGAAGACAGCAGAAATAAATCGTCCGGCTTTGCAGCTTACAGGATATCTGGAGCATTTTGCAAACGAGCGTGTTCAGATCATCGGATATGTAGAGTATACTTATCTGATGCAGTTAAGCGATGAGGAGCGCACATTCAAGTACGAGCGTTTTATCTCCAGCAAGATCCCATGTGTCATCTTCAGCACTATGACAAGACCGTCACAGGATATGATCGATCTTGCATACAAATATAATGTACCTACATTTGTGACAGAGAGAACTACGTCCAGTCTGATGGCAGAGATCATCCGTTGGCTTGGCGTCCAGCTGGCTCCCTGTATTTCCATTCACGGTGTGCTTGTGGATGTTTATGGCGAGGGTGTCCTGATCACAGGCGAGAGCGGTATTGGTAAGAGCGAGGCAGCCCTTGAGCTGATCAAGCGTGGTCACCGTCTTGTCAGTGATGACGTTGTTGAGCTTCGCAAGGTGAGTGATGTCACTTTAGTTGGTTCCGCACCGGATATTACACGTCACTTTATTGAGCTTCGTGGTATTGGTATTATTGATGTGAAGACCCTGTTTGGTGTTGAGAGTGTTAAGGATACCCAGTCTGTCGATCTTGTTATCAAGCTGGAAGAGTGGGACCGTGACAAGGAGTACGACCGTCTGGGACTTCATGAGGAGTATACGGAGTATCTTGGAAACAAGATCGTATGCCATTCCCTTCCGATTCGTCCGGGACGTAATCTGGCTGTTATCGTTGAGTCTGCAGCCGTTAACCACAGACAGAAGAAGATGGGCTACAATGCAGCTGAGGAGCTGTACAAGCGTGTTCAGGCGAATATTGCCAAAAAAAGAGAAGAATAAAAATCAGAGTGTGCAGATTGCGGGAATACTTTTTTAATAGGCTTTAAGGCACAGTAATGCATAGAACAGTAATGCATAGAACAGTAATGCATAGAACAGTAATGCATAGAACGGTAATGCATAGAATAGTAATTCATAGATCAGAAAGGATGGAAATTTACAATGGGTATGTATTGTTTTGGTATTGACGTAGGAGGAACTTCTGTAAAATGCGGTCTGTTTCTTACGAATGGAACTTTGGTTGAGCAGTGGGAGATTCCTACAAGACTGGAGAATAACGGTTCTTCAATCCTGCCGGATGTTGCAGATGCAATCAAGACGAAGCTGGATGAGAGAGGAATCACAAAGGATAATGTAGACGGTGTTGGAATCGGTATTCCAGGACCTGTTAATGAGAATGGTGAAGTTCCTATGGCAGTTAACCTGCACTGGGGCTTTAAGGCCGTAGCAAGCGAATTAAGCGCACTTACAGCCTTCCGGCAAAGGCAGCCAATGATGCCAATATCGCAGCTCTTGGAGAGGCATGGAAGGGTGCTGCAGAGGGGGCCAAGAACGTGATCCTGGTTACACTTGGAACTGGTGTTGGCGGCGGTATCATCATTGACAGCAAGATCATCGCAGGTTATCACGGTGCCGGTGGAGAGATTGGACATGCATGTGTCAATCACAATGAAGTTCGCCCATGTAACTGCGGTAATCACGGATGTCTGGAGCAGTATGCATCTGCAACCGGAATTGTACGTGTGGCAAATGACATTCTGGAGGAGAGCCAGGAGGACAGCAAGATGCGTCATGTAGAGAAGCTTTCTGCTAAGAATGTTCTTGACTTCTACAAGGAGGGTGACGCTCTGGCTGTTAAGACTATGGAGAAGGTTGGCGATATTCTGGGAAGCACACTTGCCGTGTTTGCATGTGTAACAGACCCGGAGGCAATTGTAATTGGCGGCGGTGTATCCAAAGCAGGCAAACCTCTTACAGACTGTATCCAGAAGTATTATCAGAAATATGCATTCCCATCCTGTAAGAGTACTCCGATCATTCTTGCAAGCCTTGGAAATGATGCCGGTATCTATGGCGCAGCTCGTATGGTGATCAAAGACTGATTTCAGATCATCCAGAGAATTTCATAATACATAAAATCAGGAAACGCCTTGTGCAGAAGATTGCTGAATCCAGCAGACTCTGTGCAAGGCGTTTCTTTGTATCTATGGTTCACCGCTCCCGGCATTGAACAGTTATTATTCTGGCAGAAAAAACTGCAGCTTTCTGGAAACGAAACTGCAGTTTTAATTGTTTATAACTGACTGTCAGCTGAAAGCTTTTTAGTAATAATAAATATCATCATTACCAGAATCTCCGCCGCTTTCATCTGGATACTGGATATCACCGCCACCGGTACCGTCGCCACCGGTACCGTCACCTCCGGTACCGTCACCGCCAGTACCATCGCCGCCAGTGCCGTCACCGCCACTGCCATCTGTATTGTCTGTGCCATCCGGATTTTCCGGATCTGGAGTCGGAGTGGCATTTACATCGTAGATTTCCATATCTTCATCCTGACTCTCGTCATATTCGTAGAAATGCTGGTCACAGTACTCTGTAGGCATGGTTCCTACATCAAAGTACTCCTCTGTAACCGGGCAGCCAACTCTCGGAAGAAGTCCTGTATCAGCACAGATACTGATCTGCTCAATACCATCTGGAACTTCGAAGTCTTTGTATTCCATTCCCTGATGGATTCGGTTCATGACCTTACGCCATAACGTTTTGTGGAAATTACGTGCATCACCTTCCGGTATCTTCTGGTTGCCGTCGTAACCGGACCATACTGCACATGTGTAATATGGTGTATATCCTACGAACCAGAGGTCATTGTATGCATCTGTAGTACCTGTCTTACCTGCAACTGCCATATTATCAAGCTGGCAGGCTGTACCGGTACCATTCTGAACTACATCCTCAAGGGCGCTTGTAAGAAGATAAGCAGTTGTTTCCTTAATGACGGAGCGTCCTACAGAGTTGTTCTCAATCAGTACGTTTCCGTTGTGATCAAGAATCTTGGTGTAGTAAACCGGTTTGATATAATTACCGCCGTTCGCAATGGCTGCGTATGCGGCACAAAGCTCTACGTTCTTAACACCGTAGGTCAGACCGCCAAGTGCTGTAGGCAGGTTGGCATCTGTGTAAACATTGCCATTGGCATCGGTATCTGCTTCTGTACCATGCGCCAGTGTAGTAAATCCAAAGTTGTCCAGGTATTTCAGGCCAAGCTCAGGGGTTACATCCTCAAAACACTGAACTGCAACGGTATTGACAGAATTACGGATCGCTGTACGGATCGTAGTGGTACCATTAAAGCTGCCGCTTGCATTGTTGACTGGTGCGCCGTTGTCGTAGGTGATTGGCTGGTCTTCATAAGTGGTAGCCAGCGTCATTCCCTTCTCATTAAGGGCCGCAGCATAGGTGGATACGATCTTAAATGTAGAACCTGGCTGACGGGTACTGTCTGTAGCACGGTTCAGGGTAAGGCTGGCAGTCTTGGTTCCACGTCCGCCAATGATCGCCTTCACATATCCGGTATGCTGGTCAATGATCGTCATTGCTGACTGAGGCTGGGGGCAAAGCTTACACGCTCTGCAACAACGGTGCTTCCGTCTGCAAGAATATTCGCTTTATAACGGTCTACATAAGTCTGTCCCTCGTCCTGGGAATCAAACAAAAGATCAAAAGACGGATCCTCATTCTGGAAGTAAAGCTTCATCATTTCCTTGCTGTAGTTTACTTCCTGGCCATCCGGCTGTTTCACGGTAAGGGCATAATCAAGTGCGTACTGTACGTAATCCGGATAGTTGGATGGATCGGAATATTCCTCATCCACAATGTTCTGAATGTTCGGATCCTGGGTAGTCATGATCTTCAGACCACCGCTATACAGAAGGTTCTGTGCCTGTGTCTTGGTGTATCCCTTGATATTCATCAGATCATTGATAACCTGCTTAGTAAGCTCGTCCTCAAAGTAAGAGTATGTCTTGCTGGAAGACTGTGTATTAGAAGCCTGTGCCTCCTGAATGCGGGTGTAAACGTCATCATTAATAGCATCGTCATACTGCTCCTGAGTGATGTAACCCTGATCCAGCATATGGTCTAGAACTTCTTTACGTCTCTTTGCATTTTCCTTGGGATTCTCGATTGGGTTGTATTTGGTAGGAGCCTGGGTGATACCTGCCAGAGTTGCGCACTCGGAAAGATTCAGATCCCACACATCTTTATTAAAATACTGACGGGCAGCAGCCTGTACACCGTATGCACCTGCACCAAGGTTGATGGTATTCAGGTAATTCTCAAGAATCACGTTCTTGTCGCCAATCTTTTTCTCAATCTCAATGGCAAGGAACTGCTCCTGAAGCTTACGTGTAAATCGCTCCACCTGTGTAGATTCGTTGGTCCAGTTGGTGAAAACGTTGTTCTTCAGAAGCTGCTGGGTAATGGTACTTGCACCCTCGGAAAAGCTTCCGGTAGTAAGTGCTTTCACACCAGCACGAAGAATACCTCTTACATCAATTCCGTTATGCTCATAAAAACGCTCATCCTCGATAGCCACTACTGCATGCTGCAGATCCTCCGGAATCTGGTCAATGGAAACCGGAAGTCGGTTGGCATTAGGTGCTGCCAGTTTACGGATCTGATTACCATTGCAGTCATAGAGGAAAGTGGCATAACCAAGAGGCATGATATCCACTTCATTTACGTCCGGCGTATTTGCAAGTATTCCACGAATGGAACCGATTCCAAGACTGGACACTGCAACGCACAGGGCGATCAGGCCGATGAAAAGGACTCTGATAAACGAAACATGTGCCCTTTTTCCCATCATGGACGAGCGGGAAATAAGAGAATTCCGTTTCTTAGAGGCCGATTTTTTTCCGTAGTTCATGATAAACCTCCTTTATAATCCGTTCTATTATATCAAATCCAGGTTCGTAAATAAACCCTAAAATCGAATATTTCTGTGAACTTTGTTCACAAAAATACATCGCGGAACGTTACCAGTGAACAGTAATTGAATAGTAACTTTGGTGAACAGCAATCTTTTACAAGACTGGAAAGAAAATCCAATTCATGTTACACTATAGCAAATGAGGAAGAACAAGCTGTTATCTTTATTTTAGTATGAGTTTTTGGAGGTTTCCGTATGCTGGAAAATTATAAGACCATCTATGCAGGAGGCGAGGGGGAGATTACGGAGAAGAAATCCCGGTTTATTGCGACGGTGCGCCTGGTGGAAAAAGAGGAGGATGCTCTTACTTTCATAGAGGAAATGAAGAAGAAATACTGGGATGCCAGACATAATTGCTATGCTTATTCTATTGGAGGGCATCGGGAGTTTACAAGGTGCAGCGATGACGGGGAGCCGTCAGGAACTGCAGGACGGCCTATGCTGGATGTGATACTGGGGGAAGATATTTATAATGTGGCGGTAGTTGTGACCAGATATTTTGGTGGCGTGCTCCTTGGTACCGGCGGACTTGTGCGAGCCTATTCCGGAGCAGTGCAGGCTGGTCTGGGGGAGAGTACGGTGATAGAGAAGCACCATGGGATTTCACTGGCACTGACTGCAGATTACACAGCTATCGGCAAGCTGCAGTATATTGCAGCAGAGAATCAGCTTCCGGTCCTTGACACGGAGTACACAGACAAGGTGATCATGCATCTTCTTGTGCCAAACGACCAGGTTGAAAGAATCCGGAAGGTGATCACAGAAGCCACCAGCGGACGTATAAAGATGGAGAAAGAGAAGGAGCTTTATTTCGCAGATGTGGAAGGCGAAATAAAGGTGTTTGACCATTAAAAGAGAACAAAAACCCCTGCATCTGTGAAAATAAACATTCCACAGATGCAGGGGATAAAGTTCTTTTGAAAGCTTTTTAAACATGCTCTGGATCAGTCTGCCTGCAGAGCATGAATGATCAGCACTTCTCTGGCTCTGGATAATCTACGCCGAAGGTGTCTACTGTCATGGATTTGATCTTCTGCTCATCAAGTGGTCTGTCGCTGTAGTCAGTGTCAGTCTCAGCAATCTGGTTTACCACATCCATGCCCTCGGTCACTTTACCAAAAGCAGCGTAAGCACCATCAAGGTGTGGAGCATTTTTGTGCATGATGAAGAACTGGCTTCCTGCTGAATCCGGATGCATGGCTCTTGCCATGGAAAGAACGCCCTCGGTATGTCTTAACTCGTTCTTCACACCGTTCTGAGCAAATTCACCCTTGATGCTGTATCCAGGACCGCCCATTCCGGTTCCGTCCGGGCAGCCGCCCTGGATCATGAAGCCGTTGATAACACGGTGGAAAATAAGTCCGTCATAAAATCCCTTTTTAACAAGGCTGATAAAGTTATTTACAGTATTTGGTGCAATCTCCGGATATAACTCTGCTTTGATCACATCTCCGTTATCCATAGTAATGGTAACAACTGGATTTGCCATAGTTTGATCTCCTTTTTCAAAAAGTATTGTATTTCGTTATTCGTTCTATTATAATATGCAAAGAGCAATTCTGCAAGTAAAAAGGAGTTGTAAAGTTATGATAAAAGAAACATTCAGCCCCGAAGAGACCTTCGCTTTCGGCAAATGGATCGGGGAAAAGGCTCTTCCCGGCAGGTATACACACTGGTAGGAGATCTTGGGTAGGTAAGACCGTTTTTACCCAGGGAGTGGCAGAAGGACTGGGGATCACAGAGCCTGTAAACAGTCCGACTTTTACCATTATTCAGGAATATGAAAGCGGCCGTATGCCATTTTACCACTTTGATGTGTACCGGATCGGGGACATTGAGGAGATGGAAGAGATCGGCTATGATGACTATTTCTACGGAAATGGAATCTGCCTCATTGAGTGGGCTAATCTGATCGAAGAAATCCTGCCAGAGCAGATCATTGAGATTACCATTGAGAAAAATCTGGAAAAAGGGTTCGATTATCGTAAGATCACAGTAACCGGATTACCAGAATAGATTAAGTGGCAGAAAAATTAGAAAATCTCCAAAAGTGGGGAGAGTAAGGAGTAAAAATGAAGATTTTAGGTCTTGACAGCTCAGGAATCGTCGCTTCTGTTGCAATAGTGGAGGACGAGAACCTGATTGCGGAATATACAGTTAATTATAAAAAGACACATTCCCAGACACTTCTTCCTATGCTGGACGAGCTGGTGAAGATGACAGAGCTGGATCTGGATACCATTGCTGCCATTGCAGTGGCAGCCGGACCAGGCTCTTTTACAGGACTTCGTATCGGTTCTGCTACAGCCAAGGGACTTGGTCTTGCGTTGAAAAAGCCTCTGGTGGAAATTCCTACTGTGGATGCACTGGCATATAATTTGTATGACTCCAGAGCATTGATCTGTCCGATTATGGATGCAAGAAGAAGTCAGGTTTATACAGGAATCTACCGCTTTCAGGAGCATAAGCTGGTAACGGTAGAAGCTCAGATGGCAGTTCCAATGGCTGAGATGATTGAGAAATTGAATGCGAGAGGGGAAGAGGTAGTATTCCTTGGTGATGGCGTGCCTGTTTTTGGAAAAATGATCCAGGAGAACCTGAAGGTTCCATATTCTTTTGCACCTGCCCATGTGAATAAGCAAAGAGCAGCTGCAGTGGCAGCCCTTGGCGGGATTTATGTGAAAGAGGGTAAAGTAGTGACTGCTATGGAGCATGTTCCAGAATACCTGAGAGTTTCCCAGGCAGAGCGTGAGCGCGCCCAGAAGCTGCAGGAAGAGAAAGCTTCTGAAAAAACAGCTGAGAAGAAAAGGAGAAGTCAGAGTATGGTTCTTCGTGAAATGCTGGTAGATGATCTGAATCAGGTCATGAAGATTGAAAACGAATTATTTTCCCCGCCATGGACGAAAGAGGGATTTTTTACTTATCTGACCCGCAAGGATGCCATGTTCCTTGTAGTGGAAGAGAAAGGAGAAATCCTGGCTTACTGTGGCCTGATCATGGTTTTGGATGAAGGCGACATTACCAATGTTGCAGTGCGCCCGGACAGGCAGAAAGAGGGGATTGGGCATTTCCTTATGGACAGTCTGATCCGGCTTGCCGAACAGCAGGGAGTTACCACGATCCATCTTGAGGTTCGTACAGGCAACGGGACTGCCATCCGTCTTTATGAAAGAATGGGATTTACAAAAGACGGGATCCGCAAGAAATATTATACGGATCCCGTGGAAGATGCTCTGCTTATGACTAGGCATCCGCGTGGATAAGTGAGAACCTCTCATTCTCGCAAAATGTGACGCACATTTTGCAGAAAGCCTTTTTCAAACATGCTTCAGGCATGGTCTATCGCATGATTTTATGCCTGAGCCCATACGCTACATTGTAGAAAATCAAAAGCGCAAATGCCACAAAGCTGAGTGCAGCCCCAAGTGACTTACCGGGCGCATGGAATTCAATCTGGATTTCATGCGCCCCTTTTTGTAACGGAAAACCAAGAAACGCCTTGTTAACTTGTACCGGTGCAGCTTCTTTCCCATCCACACAAACAATGTATCCTTTGGAGAACGTATAGGAGGTTACGAAATATCCATCTTTCGGCATATCAATACTACCGTTTAGAATCTCTTTCCCGGAAATTCCTTTTTCCTGAAAAGTTACCAGCCCCGGATGGGAAAGCAGGCTTAATGGAAGGGTGTAGGCTTTTATATTTGTGAGCTTATATTCTCCTCTGGAAAACATAATATCCAGAGCATCCATATCCTCATTAGAAGAAATCATATAATAAAAGGTATCATTATTGTTGGGATAAGGAGCCTCAGAGCCGGAAAGCCGGTTTCGTATGCCGTTTATGGTAATGGACATATCCTTTTCCCCATTGTATTTTACGTCAAAAGAGAGCAGCAGAATAGTGGATGCCGGCAGTGTTTCCGGCAGTTCCCGGCGGACGGTTTCACTTTTTTTGAAGTCTTGTGATCAAGAAAATCGGCAGGCAGGGAATATTCCTTCATTTGAGAAGCGTATGGCAAAAAAGCGGCAGAAAGATCACTGGCATTCTCTGAATTGTCAGGAGAATCCGGCACTATTGTGCGATTAGTAATGGTATCCAGTGTCTGCGGATAAGAAAGCTTATCATATTCACTTTCTGTCATCAGAGCCGTACTTCCATAAGCAATAGGCAGCACATTGCTGTTTTCTGCCAGTATATGCCCGTCTTTTTCCAGAAGGGTCTTGTAGCCCGCTGGAACTTTATCTGCTTTTGTCTGAATATACCGGACGCCCATCAGATATTCCTGAAAAGGATTTACATCAGCTGTCATGGCAACACGGTTGCGGATGCTGATGGGCATTTGCAGGATATCGTACAGCAATGTATTGTAAGTGCTGTTGGAAATAGAAGAATACAAGGTACTTTTATTCTGCTCCCCGGTGATCACGTAGTTTGAATTGTTGGATGGGTGCTCGATCACATCGAACCGTGCCTGAGGATTTTCACAGCACGCCTCCAGATCCTCCCTGGAAAAATAGTCCCTGGATTCGTCTGCAATTGTGGCGTAATGCTCTTCCTGCCCTTTTGTCAGATAAAGCATAGAAGGAATCGCAAGCAAAAGTACAAGTCCTCCAAGATTTATCCACCAGCAGCTGAATGGTATCGTGATTTCTTTTTCCTCCAGAAAAACGCCAAGGGAAGCACAGACAAGAAGCAGCACAAGATCAGCTGTGACCAGGTGCCGGATCTGCTGATTATGTAAAAGGAAAATAAGCTGTACGATAACCGGAATTGCACAAAGCAAAGCCAGTGGCAGACTGTGCGTATTTTTTTCTGCCTGAGGCCTTCAAGAGCCTGTGCAGCCAGGTAAAGAATCAAAGGCAGAAATGGGATCAGGCATTTGGGCCTTACATATAAAGTGGCGTTTAAAATCCAGTAAAAAATGTCAAAAAACAGCAGTACAAAAACAGCAATTGCCAGCTTTCGGGTTTTCTTTTCCCGTATGCACAGAAACAGTGCATACAGACAAAAAAGAGTGAGTCCGCAGCCGTAAGGACTGTATAGGATGCTGTCCAGTGTGGGGTTCACTCCCAGGATTTTTAACAGGGAAGTGGAATCACCGGTATCCTTTTTATTTCCAAGGATGGAAAGACCGGTGGGAAGCAGGAGAAAGAGATTCATGGATACGGCAAAAGACACGTCCACAATATAGTTCCACCATATTTTGCATTTTCGTTTTTTCTGCATTCTGGCGGGTACATTTTTCAGATGCTCCGGCAGCAGATGGCTGATATAAAGGATGCATGCCAGAAAGCAGGATGGGAAAAAGTAAAAGCTATGCAAAATGCAGAAAAACAGGGAAAGGATCAGTCCGATATGGGGACGGATGTGGTACACGTCCTGTTCCTGGTGCTCAAAAATCCGGTCCAGGCAGAGGAAAGCCAGTAAAAGAAATGGCAGATAATTCACAAACATGATCTGTCTGTGCGCCTGGAAAAAGCAGTTTGCGCTAAGATAAAAAAAGCCGCATGCAAAGCTGGTAAAATCCGAAAAACCCTTCCTGTGCAGCCAGTAATAAAGAAGTCCGCCTCCAAGCAGGATTTCAAATATTGCATATCCCTGAATAAACCATTCCATTTCCACATGGGGAAAAAGATAGGAAATCAGTACATCCGGGCGCATAAATCCGTAGTAGGAGAGGGAAAAGAAATTGGTTCCGCCTCCAAGTCCGGTGAAGTCCGGAAACAGGCTTCCTGTTGCATAAAAATTTTTTCTCATATAATCAGCAATGGTTACATGCTGGGAATACCAGTCTGTCTCGGAGCCAAACCAGGAACCGGAAGGTATCAGAAGTAAGATGAGAATGCTGCCAGCTGTCAGAAGAAGCAGCAGAGTAATGGCGTTTCGCCAGGTGAATTTTTGAGGCTTGCTGCAGAAAATCATAATAATTCCTTTCTGTTGCTGAGCTTAAAACAGCAACAAATGTTAAGTTCAAATTATGAAAGCACATTGTAAGCGGTTTGTCAAGCGGCTTCATCTTAATAATTTCTGAATGATTTTCCATATTGGGAAGACCTGACTCTTGTTTTAGGAAACTGCTTGTGTTAAACTTTCCTAGAGCATGTTTGAAAAATCATTTCCGCAATCTGCTCGCCCCACTTTGCGGTAGATTTCACCCGAATTCGGTTGCCGTAGCCACTACGCGCCTCATCCGGGCAAAATCTTCCACAAAATTGTGACGCACATCTTGCAGAAAGCATTTTTCAAGCCTGCTCTGGAGCCTGTTTGAAAAATGCTGTTATAAGTTTGCTTCGGAAGGCATTTGGAAAACACGTTTTGGGAGAATAAAGAAAAGAGGATATTTTAATATATGTTAGATGTTTGTCTGCTGGGAACCGGAGGTATGATGCCACTTCCAAGAAGATGGCTCACTGCTCTGATGACCCGGTATAACGGCCACAGTCTTCTTATTGACTGCGGCGAAGGAACTCAGGTGGCAATTAAGGAAAAAGGATGGAGCTTTAAGCCTGTTGACGTGATCTGTTTTACCCATTATCACGGAGATCACATCAGCGGACTTCCTGGTCTTCTTCTTACAATGGGGAATGCAGAGCGCACAGAACCGCTTACCTTGATTGGTCCGAAAGGTCTTGAGAGGGTAGTGAACGCACTTCGCGTGATCGCACCGGAGCTTCCTTTTGAACTGAAATTTATCGAGATTAACGGACCTGAACAGGTATTTGAGATTAATGGTTACAGGATCACGGCTTTTAAGGTAAACCACAATGTACTTTGTTATGGATATTCACTGGAGATACTCCGTCAGGGGAAATTTTCCCCGGAGCGTGCCCGTGAGCAGGGAATCCCATTGAAATACTGGAATCCTCTGCAGAAAGGCCAGACTATTGAAGCCGATGATGTGACATATACTCCGGATATGGTTCTGGGACCTGCGAGAAAGGGACTGAAGGTTACTTACACTACAGATACCAGACCCACCGAGTCAATTTTGAAAAATGCGTCTGGCTCAGACCTTTTATCTGCGAAGGGATGTACGGCGAGGATGACAAGTTGGAGAAGGCAAAAGGCTATAAGCACATGACGTTCCGTGAAGCTGCTACTCTGGCGAAGCAGGCTGATGCAGGGGAAATGTGGCTGACTCATTACAGTCCGTCTCTGATCCGTCCAGATGAATATATGGACATGGTGCGGGATATTTTCCCAAAAGCTTATCCAGGCAAAGACGGAAAAACAATGGAAATGAATTTCGAAGAGGATTAAAAAATGAAAGATACATTCATTCTTGCAATAGAAAGTTCCTGTGATGAAACTGCGGCTTCTGTAGTAAAAAACGGCAGGACTATATTATCAAATGTGATTTCTTCCCAGATTGCGCTTCACACTCTGTATGGAGGTGTTGTGCCGGAAATCGCTTCACGTAAACATATTGAGAAAATCAATCAGGTGATCGAAGAGGCACTTTCCGAGGCAAATGTGACCCTGGATGATCTGGATGCAATTGGCGTTACTTACGGTCCTGGCCTGGTAGGTGCTCTTCTTGTGGGCGTAGCTGAGGCGAAGGCCATTGCATATGCGAAAAAGCTTCCTCTTGTTGGAGTGCATCATATAGAAGGACATGTTTCTGCCAACTATATTGAACATCCGGATCTGGAACCGCCGTTCCTTTGTCTGATCGTGTCCGGCGGACACACACATCTTGTAATCGTAAAAGACTATGGAGAATTTGAAATTCTGGGACGCACCAGAGATGATGCTGCGGGAGAAGCTTTTGATAAAGTTGCCCGTGCAATCGGATTGGGTTATCCAGGTGGCCAAAAGGTATGAGAAATTAGTGAAGAGAGGGAAATCCGGACGCCATTGTTTTCCCGAAAGGAAAATTAGGAGACTGTCCTTATGATTTTAGCTTCAGTGGCGTGAAATCTGCTGTATTGAACTATATTAACAATGCCCA
>ENA-OQEX01000580-OQEX01000580.1-human-gut-metagenome-genome-assembly--contig:-NODE-580-length-18537-cov-4.582998_pt1 | contig 18537 bp, 26 predicted proteins | sample MGYA00242802_ERZ504649 | MGnify/ENA primary metagenome ERZ504649 (study PRJEB26092, sample SAMD00036194) | human gut metagenome | host: Homo sapiens | study: EMG produced TPA metagenomics assembly of...
GCGTACTTTGATCATTGGTCTGCCGCTCGGCTATGCACTTTTTTCCTATGCAAAACATAATGGAATATTTGGAATGAATATCTATCATGTTCCAATCGTACCAATTTTTATTATGATTTTTTGGTCGGTCTGTTGCAGATTGTACTTTCCTGTGTTTTAAGCAGTAATCTGAAAAAGGAAACGCTGGTAGAAAGAATAAGGTATCAGGGATAGCAAGTATGACCGACAGAGCCATGCAGGGTTTACAACTGCTGGCTCTTGCCCCGATAGCAGAAATAACAGCAGACAAGGTTTCCTTTGGATTCCGGCAAAACAGATGTGCACAGGATGCAATGGAATATATGTTCAAACTCCTGTCAAGAAAAACTTCTCCGGAATGGATTTTGGAAGGTGACATTAAAGGATGCTTTGATAACATCAGTCATGACTGGATGTTGGAAAATATTCCAAGTGATAAAAGAATAATGAGGCAATTCTTGAGATGCGGCTATGTAGAGAATAAGAGATTATTCCCCACAACAGAAGGTAGCCCCCAGGGAGCTGATCAGTCCGACCTATGCAAATATGACATTGGATGGACTTGAAAGACTATTACTTGAAAGATACAGTACGAGCAGTACAGGGCATTATCACCCGAATTACAACAAGCATAAAGTACACCTATGCCGCTACGCTGATGATTTCATTATAACAGCAGACTGCAAGGGAGTTCTTGAAGATGTTAAACGAGTGGTTGAAGAGTTCATGAAAGAGCGGGGGTTGAAACTATCAGAAGAAAAAACGGCTACTACAAATATAAATGACGGCTTCGACTTTCTGGGATGGAATTTCAGGAAATTCAAAGGCAAACTTCTGATTCAACCGTCGACTAAATCTAAGAAGAAAATCACGAAAAAGCTTAGCCAGACAGTGAGGTATTATCGTGAGTCAAAACAAGAGCTTTTGATTGTAAAACTAAATCAGATAACAAAAGGATGGGCAGAATACCACCATTGCGTCTGCGCAAAAAGCACATTCGCTCTCATAGACCATAGACTCTGGGAGATGCTATGGAAATGGGCCAAACGAAGACATCCGCAGAAATGTAATAAATGGGTGAAGAACAGGTATTGGCATCCAAAATGTGGAAGACAATGGTCATTCAGAACAGACACGATTGTTCTCTATCAAATGATGGACATGCCGATAGTAAGGGTAAAATCACTGGATTTGAATAAAAATCCTTTTTTGAACAGCGATTACTTCATAAAGCGGAAAAAGGAGCATGAAATGAAGCGAAAATTAGCATATCAGAAGAGTACAGCCGCACGTAGTGAATACTATGTGTCATAGATGCGTGAGCGGAATGCGGTGAAAGTCGCACGTTCCGTTCTTAGGGGAGAGACGGACAGTAATGTCCGTCTCTTACCCGACTTTTTGCACCAAAATACAGAAGAAAAGTAGCATATGGAAAAATCAGACAGGATATAGCAGATATTTTAAGTATGTTATGCAAAAGAAAAGGTGTAAAAATTGTTGAAGCAGAGATATGTCCAGATCATGTACACATGTTGGTAGAAATTCCGCCGAGCATAAGTGTGTCGTATTTTGTAGGGTACTTAAAAGGAAAAAGTACATTAATGATATTCGAAAGACATGCAAATCTGAAGTACAAATATGGAAACAGACATTTCTGGTGTCGTGGATATTATGTAGATACAGTAGGGAAAAATGCAAAAAAGATACAGGAATATATAGCAAATCAGTTACAGGATGATCTGGAATATGATCAAATGACACTGAAAGAGTATATTGACCCGTTTACGGGTGAGCCAGTAAAACGTAACAAATAAAGATAAGCCGAAAGGGCTTTGTAGGTAAATGATGTTGCGATTGGCGAACCTATTTCGATGAGTCTTTAGACTCCAGTGCCGGTAATAGACCTTATAGGGTCAAAGCAAACCACCGGCTAAGCCGGTGGTCGTGATTGTCATGTTTCGGTGCTTTTTTGAGGATAAAACCGCCTGTGTGCTGTTTGCTTTTCTTTGCTATAATGACACGCTGCCCTCTGCTCATCATGGCAACTGTACGTTTTCGGGATAGAAAATGGACACTTTTCTTTGTATAGGGAGAAAGCCGGAGAGGTGGGTTTCATAACACTCTGTCGTTCTATTTTCCAATCAGTACGTTATAGAGATATCCGTATGCAGAAGTGTTAGATGAACGCTGCAACCAACCATAGAATCCTGGAAGCAGTGTTCTGTCTGGCGCTTATGTCATGGGGATGACCTCGAATTCCTGATTCAGTAAGTCAAAAAAATACAGTGTTCCGGTTCTGACGGGGCGGTCGGTGAGAAACTTTACGCACAGGGAAACCTGCATAGAGGCGCACAGGGCGGGAGTGAAGCTCAGAACGCTCTTATTTTTGAGTGCAGCCCCGTCGGGGTACAGTAAGTCTATCAAATGATCGCCGGGGCAGGAGATTGCGGCCTGGGCGACCCAGCCGTTGACGGCACCGTAGATCAGGGGAATTCCAGCACGTTCACAGGCATTCGCGAGGATTTGCCGTGACTGGATATTGTCCAGACCGTCCAGAACCGCATCACAGTCTGTAAGAAGGGCGGCTGCGTTTTCTTCCGTAAGAAATTCCCCCACGGCATGAACCGCAACATTGGGATTCACACGCCGGACTCTTTCCGCGGCGGTCTGTGCTTTCCCAACGCCCAGCAAGGAAACTTCGGACAACAGCTGACGGTTCAGATTGGAGGGCTCAAATGCATCACCGTCCACCACCCGCAGAAAGCCTATGCCAATGCGGGCAAGCATATCGATGAGATGCCCGCCCAGACCGCCGCAGCCAACCACCAGAACACGTTTGCGCCGAAGCAGCTCGCATTCCGCTTCGCTCAGGGCGGGGACATTGCGCGCATATCTGGGATCCATCGTTCAGCCGCCTCCCACCGGGGGAAACAGAGCCACGATGTCCCCGTCCTTCACTTCCGATTCCGGCTTGTGATGAAAACCGTTGATGAGCAGAATAGACACTTCTTCTTGGGGAATGTTCATCCGGTCAAGGATATCCCCAGCACAGGCGATACCCTCCGGCGATAGCAGCGTGACTTTATCCCTGCCTTGGCGCAAGGTTGCAAAAACGCGAACTTCAATCATGAAAATTCTCCTTTGCAAAAGAAATCGGAGAGGGGACGTGCCTCCTCCCCATTAATTATATTGTATCACTTGCCAACACACTCGTCCAGGCCAAGTTTCTTCAGGGTTTCATCGGTGGGGAATGCGTTGACCCAGCCACGAGCTTCGTAGTATTCGGGCAGAGTCAGAGGCAGCTTGGAGGTCATACCGGTGGAGGGGCCGTTTACAACGGGCTCTTCCAGCAGCCGCTTGGGTAGACGATCGTCCTCAGGCTTCATACCGGCAGCCTTGTTGAACATTCTCTCGATGTTGTAGATACGGTCGCCAATCTCCAGAACCTGTTCGATGGTCCAGTTGGTTCCGGTGGCGGCGTTCAGCAGGTCGGTGTACTCCTTGGCGCCCATGGCGAAGGAGGTAAACAGACAGTGACCCATGGAGTCGATGACAGCTGTCAGATCCTGGAAGGTCTTGACCCAAGATGCCTTTTCGTTGGTAACGGTACGATCCAGCTGCTGGGGCAGACCCAGAACTTCGGGAGAGATCATGTAGCCACGGACATGGCAGCCGCCACGGTTAGAGGTGGCGTAGGTAATGCCGATGCCCTGAATGGCACGGGCGTCGTAAGCGGGCATTTCCTGCTTCTTAACGCTCATGGAGTATTCGGGATGGCCATAGTGCTCACACAGGCGGGCGGAGCCGGAACTCATCAGCCAGTCAAGCTCGGTTTCAGGATTGCCCATACGCTTGGTCCACTCCACCAATGCCCTGGTGGAACCCCATTCCAGAGGTACACCGGCGCACTCTTCCTCCTTGATGTAGCCTCTCTGGTACAGCTCCATGCAGCGGCGATGGTGCAGGGGACGGAAATAGCATCCAGACCATACTCGTTGCAGAGCATATTGCACTCATCGATGACGTTCAGATCATTGTTGCCGCAGTTGCCGCCATAGGCCCACAGGGGCTCGTATTCAGGACCGCCGACGACCTTGCCATTGACATTGACCACGCGGCCGCAGGCGATGGGGCAGCGATGGCAGGCACCGGGCTTGACCAGATATTTCTCAGCCAGAGTTTCGCCGGAGATATCGTCAGCCTTGTCGTAATAGCTTTCCTGCCAGTTCTTGGTGGGGAAAGCACCGATGTTGTTGACAATGTTCACGAGAACAGCGGTACCCAGTTGCCGCAGGCCGGAACCGGTAACGGGGTTGGCCTTCAGAACATCCATAGCGTTTTTGGCTGCTACCTTTAGGGCATCCAGGTCTGCAATGTTGTCCAGTTTTTTGCGGGTTGCCTTGACCACGATGGCTTTCAGCTTCTTGCTGCCCATGACAGCACCGACACCGGAACGACCGGCGGCACGGTCCTTATCGTTCATAATGGCGGCAAGCAGCACCTTCTTCTCACCGGCGGGGCCGATGTTCAGAACGGAAACGTCAGCACCGTGCTTTGCCTTGAGCTGCTCGTCAATGGCTTCGCTCATGACACCTACATATTCCCGGGCATCCAGCAGCTCAATCTTATCGTCGTCAATGCTGATGTAGGTCCAGTCGGGAGCTTCACCTTCCACAATGATGGCATCCCAACCGGCGTACTTCAGCTTGGCACCCCAGATACCGCCGGAGTTGGAGCAGGCAATCATGCCGGTAAGGGGGGACTTTGTGCAGACCATGTAGCGGCCTGTGGAAGGGGCGGAAGCGCCGGTCATAGGACCGGTGATATAGATCAGCTTGTTTTCAGGGGACAGGGGATCGACGGTGGCAATGCCTCGTCATAGAGCATCTTGGTGCCAAGACCACGGCCGCCAATGAACTTGTGGGCAAGTTCCAGATCCAGAGGTTCCACTTTGATCTTGCCGGTGGTCAGATTGATGCGGGCAATTTTTCGTAGTATGCGTTAGCCATATGCAATACCTCCATAAAAATTTGAAATTGAGCTTACAATTTGTATATGTTGTATATGTTTATTATAGTGGAAATAACAGGGATATCAAGAGCGGATGTGCATTTTTGTGTGAAACCGCATGAAACTGTATCATTTTATGCAAAGAGATTTTAGTACTTCGACGAGACGCCGTACAAAATGGCGTGAAATCGCCCAAAATACTTGAAATATTGCACCAAGCACTTGCGCAATTTGGAAAGATGAAGTATAATTGACAGAAAACGATTGCAAGGAGGCGGCATTATGGCGCAGAATCAGTCCCTTTCTACCCAGGAGGTTGCAGACATTCTCCATGTCTGCAAGTCCACCATTTACGACCTGATTCGCAAGGGAGAAATCCATTCTTATAAAATCGGGCGAAAGGTTCGTTTTACGCAGGAGGATGTGGATGCCTATATTGCCCGCTCCCGGCATGAGCATTCCACTGCCCCGGTGCAGCGCATCGATATCCACTCCACGTTGCTGACACCTGCTGAGGAAAAGGCACCGGAGATGATCATCTCCGGGCAGGATGTTGTGTTGGACATTTTGGCAAATTATCTTCATCAGGAGGATATCAACGCCGGTCGTACATATCTGTCTAGCTTTGAAGGTCTGCTGGCACTGTATCAGGGAAAGGTGGACGCTGCGGCCTGCCATCTGTATGATGGAAAAGAGTGCAATGTCTCCTTTGTGCGAAGCCTGATGCCCGGGGTGCCCGCAGTGCTGGTGAACCTGTCCTACCGCACCCAGGGCTTTTATGTTCGCAAAAGCAATCCCAAGCACATAACTGGGTGGGAGGATCTGCGCCGGGCTGACATCTCCATCCTCAACCGCCGGGTTGGTTCCTCATCTAGGATCCTGCTGGATACCCAGCTAAAAAAACTGGAAATCCTCTCCGGACAGCTAAAGGGCTACGACAAGATTATGAGTTCTCACCTTACGATGGCATCTGCCATTGCCGCAGGGGATGCGGATCTTGCCATTGGCACGGAGCGGATAACGCATCAGCTGGAGGGGCTTGACTTCATCCCACTGCTGGAGGAACGGTTCGATCTTGTTTTGCGGAAGGAATCGCTGGAAAATCCGGCTGTAGTCAAAATGCTTGCAATCCTGTCCTCACCTGTGTTCCGCAGGGAGGTGACCCACTTCTCCGGCAATGACTACCGGGACCTGGGTAAAGTCATTATGGAGGTTTAGTAGTATGCTGTATGTAAAAACGCCGGAAGAAGTTCTTGCGCTGATAGAATCGGAGTTTTCCCCGCTTGAACAGGCAGAATTTGTAGCTCTGTCTGAGGCTGTGGGCAGAGTTCTGGCGGAGGATATTGCGGCGCGGGAATATGTGCCGGATTTTGACCGCTCCACAGTGGATGGCTTTGCGGTTCGCGCCAGTGACACCTTCGGCTGCAGCGATGCCATCCCGGCGATCCTGCCCCTGCAGGCCACGGTGCTGATGGGCGAAGGCGCTGACTATCTGCTGAATGAGGGGGAATGTGTAGCCGTTCCCACTGGCGGCGCAGTGCCCAGGGGTACTGACGGTGTGGTGATGGTGGAATACACGGAGGACTACGGCGACGGCACCATCGGTGTTGCCAAACCTGCGGCGCCGGGCATGAATCTGATTTTCCGGGGGGATGATGTGTATCCCGGAAAGGTGATTCTGCACAAAGGCCGCTCCCTGTCTTCTGCCGACATTGGTGCGCTGGCTGCCATTGGCCGGGTGCAGGTGCCGGTGGTGAAAAAGTGACCGTGGGCGTCATTTCTACCGGTGACGAGCTGGTTCCTCCGGAGGCGCAGCCCGGCCCCGGACAGGTGCGGGACGTGAACAGTCCCATGCTGGAGGCAATGCTCTCCACATTTGGGTGCCATGTTGTCAACTATGGGATTGTGGTGGATGATGAGGCACTGCTTTCTCAAAAGGTCAATCAGGCCATTGCGGAATGTGATGCCGTGCTGCTGTCCGGAGGCAGCAGTGTCGGAGTGAAGGATGCCGCCTGCCGCATCATTGAATCCGTAGGCCAGCTTCTGCTTCACGGTATTGCCATTAAGCCCGGAAAACCAACCATTCTGGGAAAAGCCGGGAAAAAGCCCATTGTGGGTCTGCCCGGGCATCCGGTGGCTGCCTACTTTATCACAAAACTTTTTGTGCAGCCCCTGCTGGGACGGCTGATGGATCGGGACCTGACTGCCTATACCGTTACTGCCAGGGTTACAGAGAGCATCAGTGCCAACCATGGCAGAGCCCAGTATCACTGCTGCCGGCTGACAGGAACAGGCGGCGACCTTTATGCCCAACCCATTCGGGGAAAATCCGGCTTATCACCACTCTGGCAGGGACCGACGGCTATTTCTGCATCAGTCGGGATTGTGAAGGCTTACCCCAGGGAGCGGAAATTCAGGTAACGATTACTTCAGGAGTGTAAGGAGTGTAATTTTATGGGATTTGAATATTTGACCAATGTGCCTCTTGCGCAGGCACGGAAGGAATATCTGGAGCGGCTGGTAAGCGGCGGTTTTGGGTCAAAGGCAGAAACCATTCCTGTCTTTGAAAGCTGTGGTAGGGTGACGGCAAAGGCAGTCTATGCCCACATCTGCGCCCCGCACTATGCCGCCAGTGCCATGGATGGTGTGGCGGTTTCCGCAAAAGAAACCTTCGGTGCGACGGAAACGACCCCTGTTACTCTAAATCCGGACCAGTTTCTTGTGCTGGACACCGGCGACCCGATTCCGGAGGACAAAGATGCAGTCATCATGGTGGAGGACATTGTGAAGAATGGAGATGGTTCCATCACCATTCACGCAGCCGCAGCCCCGTGGCAGCATATCCGCCAGATCGGCGAGGATGTATGCGCCGGGGAAATGATTTTGCCCAGCCATATGACCGTTTCCCCGGCTGCCATTGGTGCGATGATTGCCGGCGGTGTGCTGGAAATTGAAGTGATTCGCAAACCTGTGGTGGGCATCATCCCACAGGGGACGAGATTATCCCGCCCTGTACAGACCCGAAGCCCGGGGATATTCTGGAATTCAATGGCTCCATTTTTTCCGCAATGGTGCGTTCCTGGGGCGCAGAGGCGGTGGTCTATCCCATTGTTCCGGATAAATTTGACCAGATCAAAGAAATGGTTGCCAAAGCGGCAGACGAGTGCGATATGGTAATTCTCAATGCCGGTTCTTCTGCCGGACGGGAGGATTTCTCGGCTCGAGTCATCCGGGAACTGGGTGAGGTGCTGTACCATGCATCGCCATCAAGCCCGGCAAGCCTGCCATTCTGGGCTGCCGGGGAGAGAAGGTCATTCTTGGAGTGCCCGGTTATCCGGTGTCCGGCATCATCGTCATTGAGCAGCTGCTGAAGCCCCTGATTGACCACTGGCTGAAAGCACCGGCAGCCACTGACACATATGTGAACGCAACCCTTACCCGGCCTGTTGTCAGCGGTCTGAAATATCAGGAGTTTGTCCGTGTTCGCATGGGCTGCGTAGGCGGCAGACTGATGGCCAGCCCTCTGAGTCGGGGCAGCGGCGTGGTTTCTTCTTTTATGAAGGCCGATGGCATTCTGGAAGTACCCCAGGGACTGGAGGCTACGAGGCGGGAGAGGAAGTGAGTGTCCGCCTGCTGAGCCCCTTAGAAAAGCTGCACAATACGCTGGTGGTTATCGGCAGCCATGATCCGTTGCTGGACGAGTTGGCAGATATGCTCCATTTGGAGGACTCTGCCTTGTACATCAGCTCCTCCCATGTGGGTTCCATGGGCGGTATAATGGCAATCCGCTGTGGTGAGGCGCACATGGCTGGCTGCCACCTGCTGGATACGGCTGACGGCAGCTATAACAAGGCATTTATTCGCAAGTATTTCCCCAAAGGCGGTGTGAAGCTGGTTTCCTGTGTCGGTCGTCAGCAGGGATTGATGGTGGCAAAGGGCAATCCCCTCCAGATCCGGAAATTCGCGGATATTGCAAAGGATGGCGTGCGTTATGTAAATCGCCAGAAGGGATCCGGCACCAGGATCCTTGCGGACTATTTGTGTAGGCGGGAGAATGTGGATACTGCTTCTGTCTACGGCTACGATCGGGAAGAACTGACCCACACTTCTGTTGCTGCCCAGATCGCCAGCGGCAGCGCTGATGTCGGTATGGGCATCTACTCCGCGGCAAAGCTCTATGATCTGGACTTTATCCCCATCTGTATTGAGGAGTATGACCTCATTGTCCCTGACCATGCTTGGGATACCCCTATGGTTCAGGCGCTTTTGCACATCCTGAAGAGCGATGCGTTCCGGGGAAAAATCCTGTCCCTCGGCGGCTATACCGTGGATAACCCCGGACAGATTATCCCCCTATGAAAAGCGTAGATGTTGCGGTTATTGGGGGAGGGATTCTGGCTGCTTTGCGGCCCGGAATCTGATGCGCTGGAATTTGTCTGTCGTGCTGATTGAAAAGGAATTGGATATCTGTACAGGCATTACCCGGGCAAACTCGGCCATCGTCTATGCGGGATATGACAACAAAACCGGTACCCGGAAGGCGGAATTGACGGTTCGTGGAAATGCCTCTTTTGATGATTTGTGCCGTGAACTGGAAGTTCCCTTTTCCCGCTGCGGCTCCTTGCTGGTGACCTATGACAAGGAGAGCCTGGCCCAGCTCCGGAGAAAATGGGAGCAGGTATCCGCAATGGCGTGCCGGGTCTGGAGCTTCTGACTGGGGGAGAGGCAGAGGCAATGGAGCCTATGCTGGCACCGGGTGTGGCAGGCGCGCTCTATGCCCCGACTACCGGAACGGTGAACCCCTGGCAATTGGGCATTGCCGCCTTTGAAAACGCTGCTGCCAATGGGATGGAACCATGCTGGGAACCACTGTGGTGGGAATCCGGAAAACCAAGTTTGGCTATCTGGTGGAAACAGATCGCAGCGAACTGCGCTGCAGGGCTGTCATCAACTGTGCAGGACTTTCCGCGGATCGGATACAGGAGCTGTGCTTTCCCTCCGACACGCATCTTCTGATAGATGGAGCAGAATACCTGGTCCTGGACAAACAGGCGCGGAAGCCGAAGCGGGTCATCTTTCAGCAGGCACAGTCCTGCGGAAAAGGCATCACCGCTATCCCGTGTGTGGAAGGGAATCTGCTGCTCAGCGGGGTACGCAAGCCCGTTGGAGAACCCTTTGCCACAACAAAAGAGGGAATATCGGAGTTGAAGACAAGTGCGGTATCGCTGTTTCCGAATCTGAATATGCAGCAGGTAATCCGCTCATTCGCCGCCGCACGGCCAAATCCTCAGCGGGATGACGGCGAGAGCATTCACGATTTCTCCATTGCGTACCCGGCTCCTGGATTTTTCAGTCTGATCGGAATCAAACCCGGGCTGACCTGTGCCAACGAACTGGGCAGGTACCTTACGGAGAAAACGGCGGCGTTTCTGGATGCACACCCGAATCCACGCTTCACGCCCCACAGGCAGGCCATTGCCAAAACAAACGACCCCGAAATCATTTGCCTGTGCGAAGGCATCAGCCGCGGAGAGATTCTGGAAGCAATCCGAAGGGGAGCTTCCACGGTGGATGGGGTCAAGCGGAGAGTGGGAAGCGGTATGGGTGTCTGCCAGGGCAGCCGATGCAGTTTTGCCATCGAGCAGATACTCCGGGAGGTCAGGCATGGGGCACTTTGATATCATGATTATCGGCGGTGGTGCAGCGGGAATTGCTGCAGCCAGAGCCGCAGCGGATGCCGGATGCAAAAGCATTGCGCTGGTGGAGAGAAAACAAAAGCTGGGCGGCATTCTCCTGCAATGCAGCATCCCGGTTTTGGCGCCGGACTTACCGGAGGGGAATACGCCGCTGCGCTTGTGCAGGATTTCCCGGAAACGGTTACTCTGTTTTTGGGGACAACGGTGCTTTCGGTAGAACCCAATAAAACGGCGCATCTGTCCGGTGACCGGCAGATCTCGTTTTCTCAGCTGATTCTGGCAACGGGCAGCCGGGAGATTCCACTGGGGCGCTGCCGATTGCGGGAACCCGTCCAAAGGGTGTCTATACAGCCGGTCAGATGCAGGAGATGATGAACCTCCATGGCTTTGTTCCCCAAGGTCCGGTGGTCATTTTGGGCAGTGGTGACATTGGCCTTATCATGGCATCCCAGATTGCGGCAATGGGGATTTCTGTTACTCTGGTGGAGCAGAAGGAAAACTGCGGCGGCTTGGCGAGAAACCGGCGCTGCCTGAAAGATAATTCCATCCGCCTTATTTGCAGCCAGACCATTGACGCCGTTGAGGGCTCTCCCGCACTCACAGGCTGCTGCCTGTCCGGCGGAGAGAAGATAGCCTGCAGAACGCTTCTGATTGCCGCGGGACTTGTCCCGGAGCGTGGGCTGCTGGCGGAATTGGGAATGCCGTCCTGGCTTCAGATGTGCGGCAACTGCAACACGGTGTACCCCATGGCAGAGGGCGTGACAGCGACGGAAGAAAAGCGGGCATTGCCGCATTTCAAAAGATACGAGGTAAACTATGATTGATACATTTGGACGCAGCGTCACCTATTTGCGCGTTTCTGTGACGGACTTGTGCAATCTTCGCTGCCGGTACTGTATGCCGGAGGATGGTGTCTGCAAGAAAGAGCATGCCGACATGCTCACGGAAGATGAGTTTATTCAGGCCGTGGAAGCAGCCGTGGCTCTGGGCATTACCAAGTTGCGCATTACAGGTGGAGAACCACTTGTTAAAAAGAATATCGTGTCTATCTGCCGCAGAGCAACCAGAGTTCCTGGAATTCGGGAGGTCTGTCTGACAACAAATGGCATCCTGCTCCCGGAGTTGGCAAGGCCCCTCAAGGAGGCGGGGGTCAGCCGGTTAAACCTGAGCCTGGATACCCTGGATCCTCAGAAGTATGCCCACATTACCCGCAACGGCAGTCTGGATGACTTCTGGAAGGGGTTTCATGCGGCCTTGGATGCTGACTTTCAGAAGATCAAACTCAATGCCGTGCTCATTGGCGGATTTAACGATGATGAGATCCTTCCGCTGGCGGAGCTTACCCGGAAGTATCCTGTGGATGTGCGTTTTATTGAAATGATGCCCATGTGCGACAGCTCCGGCTTTGGCCCGGAAGCGTATATTCCATTTACAAGGGTTTTGGAGGCTCTGCCGGAAGCGGTACCGGCTGCCAAAGATGGCGGTGTTGCCAAACTCTTCCACCTGCCTGGCGCACTGGGCAATATTGGCCTTATCAGCCGGTGAGCGCCCATTTTTGCGGGGAGTGCAACCGCATCCGACTGACTGCAGACGGAAAAGTGAAGCCCTGTCTGCATTCCAATGCGGAGTATTCCCTGAAAGGGCTGGATTTCGATGGCATGAAAGCACAGCTGGAAGCAGCGATTTTGGGCAAACCCCAATGGCATGGGGATCTGGATGCTGCGCACAAATCGGGCGCCGGTCGGAATATGAATCAAATCGGAGGTTGAGTATGGCAGACTTTACCCATTTTAATGACCAGGGACGGGCCAAAATGGTAGATGTGTGTGGGGGGGAAAGCCCATTTCTCAGCGAGTGGCCGTTGCGGCAGGCCGGGTGTGGTGAATGAACACACATTCGCGCTCATTCAAAGCGGCGGCATGAAAAAAGGAGATGTGCTGACCGTTGCCAGATTGCGGGGTCATGGGTGCCAAGCGCACACCGGATATCATTCCCATGTGTCACCCCATTTTGATGGATGGCATCAACCTGGTGAAGATTCTGACGGAGAAGGGGTTTGACGTGACCTATACCGCCATCGTTCCCGATGAGGCGGAGATGATCCAATCGGAGCTTTTGAAGTGTGCAGATGAAAAGAAGATTGCCCTGGTGCTCACCACCGGCGGTACCGGCTTCTCACCCCGGGATATTACCCCGGAAGCCGCTATGGAGGTAATCCAGCGTCCGACTCCCGGTATCTCGGAGGCTATGCGGGCAGAATCCATGAAGATCACACCCAAAGGCTGCCTAAGCCGCAGTGTTGCGGGCATTCGGGCACGCACCCTGATCATTACCCTGCCAGGCAGTCAAAAGGCATCGGCAGAGAATATTCTGGCGGTCATCGACCCGGTGGCCCATGGCCTGGATATGCTCTACAGCGAGTGCAGTGCGGACTGTGCAAAATGAAAGGAAATCCCATTTCCGAACAGGAAATGGGATTTTTTATACATCGAAACGGTTACATGAAATTCCGCACATTTTTCCGGATTTCTCGTATCAGTAAAGCTCTATTTCCGTGACACACTCGTTTTTGATGCGGCCCACCAGATATTGCAGAGCATCCACCACATGGGGGCGGATATCGCCGCCGATGAGCACATACATGATGTCGTCACCAACGCTCAGTTCCCCTTCGTTCAGCCAGATCTTGATGTAGAAAATACCGTCCAACTTATAGGTTTCTGCGATGATGGCATCCACAGCTTCCTGATTGTAGGAAAACTGCATCCCCACAACGGGCCTGGTATCGGCGGCACCCTGGTGTACTTTTGCTTTGGCACTTTCCCGGACAATGCCGTTATGGGTCAGATACATGCCAATCTTAGGGGCGCTTGCGTGGGCCCTGGCCTCTTTCAGCCAGGAATCCATGGAAGGACTTGTTTTCTTGCTCATATTATAAACCTCCAATCTTATCCGCCTGCGGATAGAAATCGTAATTGAAACTGCCTGTAAATCAGAAGCGCGGAATCATCTGAACCTTCAAAGATGACTCTGGTCTGAGGCAGTGCCAAACCGGCGATCCTGCGGGGTGGGAGGACGGTCACGGTAATCCGGCAATCACGGAACCGGTAACCATCCGCAGTGGCATGAACCTCCCTATGATAAAGGAAAAAGGTTTCTATACGCTCTGGTTCCAAAGCCCACACTTCTTCTTTGAACATGCGATCCCCTCCTGTTTCATCTTATCATACTATGGAGAATAGTGAAAGAGCTGTTTTGAATCATTTCATATAATTTCGTACAGTCTCTAAAAAGGACGGCTTGTATTATTTGTTCAAATGTGATATAGTATTATAAATTGATTGGTCGGTTTTCGTGAAATTGACTGATTTCCAAAGTTTGCAAAGCGGTGGACGAGCCTCTTTCCAGACGCCATGATCGGGTGCAGCTTTCGGCTGTGCTTTTGGTGTTGCGGAAACTGGCTGGTCTTTTTTATATTTTTTTATATTTAGGAGGTAAGACAATGAAAAAGATTCTGTCCATGCTGCTAGTTTTTGCCATGATGTTTGGTATTCTTGCCTGCGGCGCAAGCAAGCCTGCTGAGGTGCAGGCTTCCACTGAGCTCCCGCCACAACGGCTGTCCCGACGGAAGCCGCCGCTGAGGTTCCCACCCAGGCCGGTCTTGTGGTGGATACCTGCATTCTGAAGGAAGCCGACGACAAGATGCTCAACACCTACACCGTTATCGCCGTAAATCCCGAGGCGCCTTTTGTGGATGCTGACGGCAATTCTGTCGCTGACGTTGCGGTGAATACCGCCGGTGCGGATGCCCTCATCCAGTGGTTCCTGACCCAGGAAACGTTGGACCTGGCCGCAAACTATGGCTTTAAAGAGTACGGTGAGTCTCTGTTCTACGTCAAGGACGGTGCCCCTGTTTATACAGGTGAGATTGCGCCCGCTACCGAAGAGACAAAGGTCATCCGCCTTTCCACCACCACTTCTGTGAAAGACTCTGGTTTGCTGGGCTATCTGCTGCCCATCTTCGAGAGCACCTATGGCTACACTGTGGAAGTCCAGTCTGCCGGTACCGGCAAGGCAATCTCTGCCGCCAAGTTCGGCAATGCCGACCTGATTCTGGTCCATGCCAAGAGCGAGGAAGAAGCCTTTGTTGAAGAGGCTTCGCCCGCACTGTAGAGGGCTTCGAAGCAGAGCGCATTTCCTTCCTGTATAACTATTTCGTCCTGTGCGGACCTTCTGCGGACCCTGCTGGTGTTAAGGAGGCAGCTTCCGTTCTGGATGCGTTTGCAGCTATTGCGGAGGGCGAGTATCCCTTCATCTCCCGTGGCGACGGTTCCGGCACCCACACCAAGGAGCTGTCCCTGTGGCCTGAGACTCTGGGTATCACGAAGGAGGCAGAGTCCTTCGCTCCCTACACGCAGTGGTACACCTCTGCAAACGCCGGTATGGGCGCATGTCTGGTGATGGCAGAGCAGATGCAGGCTTACATCCTGACCGATAAGGCAACCTTCCTGACTTTCGTTGCCAACGATGGCATCATAAGCTGAGGAAACTCTGGTTTCATTTTCTGCGGCTGACGCTATATGTACAGTTTCCAAAAACTTGCTTTTTTGAAAAAATCTGTGTAAACTGTATCCCGTGGGGAATTTCCCCACGGGATTTTACAAAAAGAAAGGAGGCTACACCGTGGGAACGGCCCTTCAAAAGGCGATTTCTCTTATCCTGTCTTCCGATGCAGAACTTCTGAACATTTTGAAAGTCACAGCGCAAATGAGCCTCAAAAGCTCTTTGCTTGCACTGCTGCTGGGTGTTCCGCTGGGAATCTGTCTGGGCAATAGCAAATTCCCCGGGAGAGGGCTTCTGATTATCCTGAACCGAACGCTTATGGGGATGCCCCCGGTAGTATGCGGCCTACTGTTTTACATCCTTTTCTCCGGGGTCGGCCCTCTGCGACACATGAAGCTGCTGTTCACGGTTAAAATCATGATTCTTGCCCAGGTGGCGCTGATCACCCCCATTGTTGTGGGGGCAATGGAGACTTATGTGGCGGGAGTGTCTCCGGCGATTCGGGAAACAGCCAGGGGTTTGGGGCTGGGAAGAGGAAGGACGTTTTTGCTGCTGTGCAATGAGTGCCAGTACTGTATCATCTCTTCCTATCTGCTGGCGTTTTCCAGATCTATTGCAGAGGTCGGGGCAGTGTCCATGGTGGGCGGTGCCATTGCCTGGAAAACGAATGTGATGACTACAGCCATTATGCAGTACACCAATCAGGGAAATTTCTCTCTGGGCATTGCCCTGGGCATGATTCTGCTGGCGGTTTCCCTGCTGGTGAATGTTGTGATATCTCTGCTGCAAAGGAGGCTCAGCCAATGATAATTCCCGCCTTTTCCAAAACCTATGGGCAGAAAAAAGTGCTGGATTTTCCGGGAATGGAATTACAGCCTGGAAACATATATGCAATTCTCGGAGCAAACGGAAGCGGAAAATCCACATTTTCAAAGATTCTGGCAGATGTCCTTCCGGCAGACCGGAAAATCCGCTCGGAACCAAGCATTGGCTATCTTCCCCAGAAGCCCTATGCCTTTCGTATGTCTGTCAGAAAAAACATCCTGCTGGGCGGCAGGGATATCCAGAAAGCGGAGTCCCTCGCGAAAGCACTGTCTCTGACAGAACTGGAACATAAACGGGCGGATCTCTCTCCGGCGGTGAGACGGCACGCATGGCGATGGCAAGATTGATGATGGGAACATACGATGTGGTGATTCTCGATGAACCAACGGCTGCCATGGATATGGAAACCACGCTGCCGCGGAAACTTTGATTCAGTCCTATGTGCGCCAGACCAATTGTATTTTGATTTTGGTCACCCACTCCCTGCAGCAGGCAAGGCGAATCGCTGATGAAGCGATGTTTTTTCAAAAAGGGGAAGTACTGGAGTATGGTCCTGCAGAAAGTCTGCTGTATTCCCCCACACGTGTGGAATTGAAGAGATTCCTGGAGTTCTACGGAAACTGATGACACTCCGAAAACAGCTGTCTTCGTTGCTTTTGTGCTGAAGATGGCTGTTTTGTTCTTTATAATAGTAGCCGCAAGCAGTGTTAACTTGGACAGGCTCACGCATTTTGCTTGCCTATATCCGGCAGAGGCTTATCCCCGGCATTGCTACGGCACTACCTATCAGTGAACAGGCAAAGGTGGCCGCTACAAATTTTATACTCCATTGTTTTCCTCTTACAATGGTTTCCTTGTTTGGATAGTTTCTTCACGGCAACAGGCAATGTATTGGCATAATTATGCAAAAACGGCAATGATTATTTGAATCCAGGGCGGCTATTCCTCCTTGTGTCCCTTTTTTCTTTTCCATCTTCCCATACATAATTCCCCTTTTCCTGCAAATACTGCTACCGGTAAAAACACGCTTTAACGCGCTTCAAAGGAGAAGAGACTATGAAAGCAACAGGCATTGTATTATTTCGGAATATGAGTTTTCTGGTACAATGGATGCAGGAAATATCCGGGATAGGATTGAGAAGCCCTTGCCGCTTTTGAAGAAACGCTCCCTTGTAAATCGGATCGTTGATTTCATCCGGCAGCACACAGAGAAATACCAATAAGGAGAGAGACAAATGGACAATTCGATTCAGGCTCACCAGAAAGAGCTTTGCAATAAGCTAACGTGTACTTGTTTATGACACCGAAACAATCGAAATTGTTTGGAAGTTCAACGAAGCAAAAATCGACACCGATGAAAACATCGGAGTTGCAAAGTGACTCCGATGTTTTATTTCAGGGCAAAACTGTCGAATTTGCTCCTAAAATAACATAATCTATAGAAACTTCGTAGTGCATTGTAGCACCGTCCGGATCGCCCAGAACCATTGATATGAAAGGCTTTCCGGAAAAGCCCAGAAAGTATCTTCAACTTAAAAATCAAGGGTTTGGGGCTTCCCCAAAAATCAAAATGGGCGTATCGGCTGCAAGGCTGAAACGCTCATTTTTCGGTGTGTACGGACACCGGATGTGCTTGCTACTCTCTCAAATCTCATATCCGCAGATACAACGCGCTCCCGCTTTTGCAAAAGCAGGGGCGCATATTTTTTGAAAATTTCTCATTTCGATACCTGCGTTTTGACTTAAAAATGTCCGTTGTAAAGTGAAGGGCAACCCAGCGGTAATTCCCTCGTTCTCAAAATTTTCTTTTCGCCACTACCAAGTTTTAAGTAAAAAATGTCCGTTTAAAAGTGAAAGGAGTGTTTTATCATACCAGACCGCACACGACCCATCCGCAAAGAAATCTGCCTGAATGAGCAGAAAAAGTTGGCTGCTGCCGTCAGCAGGATTGCCACAAATATCAACCACGTCTGCCGCCGCATCAACAGCACCGGGCGTTTCTATGATGCCGATGTTTCCGAGCTGAAAGACCGAATGGCTGACGTATGGGAACTGCTGAAAGTATAGCAGAGAAACGAATTGTGATTCGGGAAAGGAGTACAGATATGCCACGCATGAGCAAATCAAAAAACTGGAATGGTCGTTTTTCCTGAATGACCGGGGACGCAAGGCGTACAACACGCTCTGCCGCCGCTGCGTCCACGACTGCAAGCAGAGTTTCCGGGCGGTTGTCGTTGTTTCCTGTAAGGTCATGATCCCTGTATTTTGCATCCAGCGTACCGCCATTCGCCAGAATACCGATTACCTCAAACAGCTTATCAAGATTTTTATTTTGCTTTTTGGCAAGCTTCAAATCCTTTTTAAACTGATTGGTAAACTGAATGTCGTATTTCATACGTCGAGAGCTGCCTTAAGCGCATCCATA
>ENA-OQEX01000582-OQEX01000582.1-human-gut-metagenome-genome-assembly--contig:-NODE-582-length-18517-cov-2.308211_pt1 | contig 18517 bp, 25 predicted proteins | sample MGYA00242802_ERZ504649 | MGnify/ENA primary metagenome ERZ504649 (study PRJEB26092, sample SAMD00036194) | human gut metagenome | host: Homo sapiens | study: EMG produced TPA metagenomics assembly of...
AATGCGGTTTTTAGGCTTTACATTTATTACCTGGTTGAGTTGCTCATCAGAATAATATCTATAGCCACTTACTGTAGTATGATGCGGATGAAGTTTTCCATTGGCATCCCAATTTCGTAATGTCTGGCAGATACGCTATAATTTTTGAAAATTCATGTATAGAATAATATTTACTCAAAGTATCCACTTTCAATAATATTCTACTCTAATGTCTTATAAAACTCAACATGTGCTTATATAATTTTATAATTTATATTTAACTGCTTATAACCCAGCATCAGATTCATCGTATGCGGTGAATTTGCATTTCCGATCATTACACCAATCGTATACCTTTTCTCCATACGTATGCTCCCTTTCCACAAGTCTTTGTTTTCGTTTTATTTTACATTTTTTTTGCCATCATTCAATATATTTTAGTTGTTTTTACCAAATTATTTAAATATCTGCAACCCCTTTCCCGTTTACAGGATTCTACGCCTCATGCGGAGCACTATATATCACAGGTACATTACGAAGTAATTTCCTGCGACATACAAAAATTACCGCCAGGTCTATTTCGATCCGCGGTAATTTTCATTTTCTGTTATTCAGATTTCATGAGCAGTAGATTGTCACTGCCATAATTATATATACAAGAATAGATACCAGACAGTACATGGAGTTTGTTGTGGAAACATAAGCGCTTCCTTCTTCATCTTTCATAAAAGTCTGCATACTGAATGTGGCCGGTGCTGACATATAACTGATAATTGCAAGATTGACCAGCCGATCATCACCTACCAGATAATGTACAGCAACAAGAACTCCTGCGATCATCACTGCCTGAAGCAATACACGTAAGATGATCGTGGCAATGCATGGCTTTAATAATTTCGCATTCAGTTCCATGCTGTATCCCACCACCAGTAAAATAATGGCAGTCACAGATGTGGTGAGAATATTTTCCACACTCTGGTACACGCCTCCGAAAGGACTGTCTAAAACTGCAAGGATCACCTTCGATAATCCTGCAATAATTCCCAGGATACTTGCAATAAATGCCGGAGTCTTTAATGCACTGAAAACAGTTTTTTCACATCAATCTTCTCACCGTTTTCCACCTGTCCCAGCATTCCCATATATACACTGAATCCAAACAACAGTCCGGCAATATCCAGAACTGCAATACGGGAAAGATTTTCACTGCCACAGAGGCTTGTATATAACGGATAGGCCATAAGTCCCCCTTCATATACGCTTACCATAAACGGTAGATATTTCTGATAGGTTCCTTTCAGAAATGGCTTCAGCAAAAAGCCCAGACCAAAGGATACTACCAGCATTACAAACATGATCAAAATCAGGATTCCGGTTTCTTTATTATATTCCGCTGTTGCCAGAGCATGAAAAATAGCAACCGGAAGCATAACATTCGTTACAAGCACCTTCATGTTATTGATTCCGTCTCTGGTCAGAATCTTCCATTTTCTGCACAGCATACCGACCACGATCATAACCAGTACAGGCAGAACAATTTCTAATACATTCACTTTTTTACTCCTCCTAATATATAACTCAGCTTTGTTTATTGTAACTCAAAAAAACATTTTTCGCCACCTATACTTCTGTTGTATTTTCACTTTTTTTGCAGTTATAATTTTATGTGAATTTACGAAAAAAAAGGAGAACTCAAATGAATACTTTCAGCATTCTGACTGCTCAGATCGGAATGTTCGTGATCTACATGCTTGCAGGCGTGATCCTGATCCGCACACGGGTTATGAACAGAGAAAATCTTGAAGTCATTTCAAAATTTGTAATAAAACTGGCGCTTCCTGTAATGATTTTTATCAATACTGTAAACGGAGTGGAACGTAAAACTCTTTTTCATTCACTGAGCATTTTTCTGATTGCGGGAATTATGTATATATGTCTGTTTTTACTCAGCTACATATCTGGTATTTTTTTTCATCTGCATGGTAACCACAGGCAGCTTTACAGTGCCATGAGCGTATTCGGAAATGTGGGATTTATGGGTATTCCCATAGTAACCAGTATTTATCCGGAAAACGGTATGCTCTACATCTGTGTATTTACCATTATTGATCAGCTCATGCTGTGGACAGCAGGTGTACGCCTTACTTCAGGTACAGACAGTCAAAAAAACCGTTTTGATTTCCGGAAGCTGATCAATCCTGTTACTGTTTCCATCTTTCTTGCTGTGATCTGTGTGCTGACAGGAATCCGGCTTCCTGAAGTTCTGAACAATTCCCTTCAGAAAATCGGCCAGACCGCCACACCTCTCGCAATGATCTATCTTGGCGGTGTTTTCGCCTGTATCGATGTACTGAAAAATATCCGGAGACTGGATTATTATGGAATTGTCATCCTAAAAATGCTTTTGTTTCCGCTTTTCTTCTATGTATTACTTGGATATCTTCCGGTTTCTTCAGAAATCCGCACTACCATGGCTCTGACTTCTGCAATGCCAGTTATGTCTCTGTGGTAATGATGGCAAATGCCTACGGATCAGATGGCGATTATGCAATGGGTGGAATTCTTGTTACAACTATCTGTTCTGTTTTTACACTTCCATTTATTTACTGGATTTTTCATTTTATCGGATGATTTAAATATAATACTTTTTTATAAATATTTATAAATTTCATTTATAAAAAAGTGTGGTATACCAACTCTACGACAGCGCTTTCCGCATTCTGGATATCCGCAACAATCTTCTGGAGAATTTCACCGGTTCCAGAAAGCAGATCATTGATCTGGCAGCCTCCACCATTCCTTCTTCTTATCTCCTTCCTGAACTTCTCGCAGGTTTTGGCAGAATGTATCCTGATGTATATTTCCATTCCTGGCAGACAGACAGTTCCGGCGCTATTAACCGTGTACTGGATGGGACCGTAGACCTGGCTTTGACAGGACAGAATACAGGAGACGACAGCTGTGTATTTATTCCCTTCTGTCAGGATAATATGGTGATTGCTACCCCTGTGAATGATCATTATTTAAACTTAAAACAAAAAGAACAACCTGTTGTTTTTCAGGACTTTATCAAGGATCCTGTTATCATCAGGGAAAAAGGCTCCGGAACCAAAAAGGAAATGGATATTTTTCTGGAAAATGCCGGTATTGAACCTTCCAGTCTGAATGTAGTAGCCCGCATGAATGACCTGGAATCAATCAAAAAATCTATTGTAAACGGCTTGGATTTTCCATTCTTTCTGCCAGATCTGTCGTTGACCTGCAAAAACAAAGCAGATTCTTCTGTTTCCATTAGAAGAATCTGCTCACAAACGCAGTTTTTATATTGTTTACAGTAAAAACAGAATTCTGAAATCCCATGTACGCCAGTTCATTCACTATGTAAAAGAATACTATCAGACAGTCTGATTAATATTCTGATATTTTTTTGGCATCCAATTTCCCTTCCATGCATAGATAAGCATGAGTACCATTCCTACAGCCCATGAAACAGGATACAGTACATATATAATATCAATGCTGGTGAAATGTGGAACCACAAACTGAATCCACAAAATACGGAACAGGCATAATGCAAGCAGCATCACTACCATGGGAGGTACCGTCTTTCCTGTTCCGCGAATGGTTCCTGCCAGGGAATGCATAATTCCCAGAAGGAAATAGAACGGGCAGAAATATTTCATTGCCTGTGCCCCATAATAGATTACTTCTTTATCACTGCTGAAATCCTATGATCGTCTGGAAAAGGTCAGCAGGAGAATTCCTGTCACGATCGTATAAAGCACGCTCATTCCAAGAGTTACTCTCAATCCTTTCCTGATTCTGTCTGTTTTTCCCGCACCATAGTTCTGACCGGTAAAAGTCGTTGCTGCCATACTAAAACTCATTACCGGCAGAATGTTAAACCCATCTACTTTCAGGTATGCACCAAAACCCGCCATTGCACTGGCTCCGAATCCATTGACACCAGATTGTACCAGTACATTTGAAAAGGAGATTACCGTGTTTTGAATTGCAGTCGGCAGACCTACCTGGATAATCCGTCCTGCCATTGTTCTATCAATGGAAAGTTTCTTCGGATTTATGCGGTAAATATCCGGAACTCTCATCAAAAACCATAATGCAAAAATGCAGGAAAGTACCTGGCTGATATCTGTTGCAATTGCAGCACCCTCGACTCCCATGTGCATTCCGCCGATAAGCCATAAATCCAGAAAAATATTGGAAAACGAGGCTACTGCCAGATACATCAGCGAACGTCTGGAGTTACCTACTGCATTCAGGATCCCCGCTGCCATATTATAGATGACATTAAAACCAGTCCATAAGAATAAATTCTCAAATACAGAACTGACTGATTCATTACTTCTTCCGGAGTTCTCATCCACCTGAGAATTGCAGGTGAAAATACAATTCCAGCGATAGTAAGAACAATTCCCAGAATAAGCGCAAGCATCAAGGCTGTATGTGCAGAACGCTGAACGCCATTCTCATCTCCTGCTCCATAAAACTGGGATACAATAACTCCCGCACCTGCAGATGCCCCCATACTGAATGCAATCAGCAGACAAATCAGCGACGTACTGGAACCAACTGCAGCCAGTGCATTGCTGCCCACAAAATTTCCTACAATAATTGAGTCCACTGTATTGTACATCTGTTGGAGCAGATTTCCCAGTATCAATGGAATAGAAAACAGAAGGATCTGTCTCCAGATGGTCCCTTCTGTCATGGTACTGATCGATTTTAACTTCACACTCTTACTCTTTTCATATGCTGCCACTCTCATTCCCCCATTCATATATTATTGCTGTTCACAACGCGTCCGGCAGCACCCTTCGGCATTCCTATTATAAAATATTTTATATAAAAATCAAGCCGCCACTATTTATAGCATTGCATTTCCTGTCAGTTTACTGTACAATACTTTTATATTGTAAAGTACGAAACAGGAGGTAATTTATTATGGCTTTTGATATCACACCTTATGTAGATATGTCCCCAAAGAAGTTCGTGAACTGATCCGCAAGGGAGTTATTGATTTCCCCACTGCAGGAATGTGCCGTGGCTATGCACAGGCAAATATGGATGCCGGCATCAGCAGTATGACTGCCAGCATCAGCATTGTCAGGAATGAAATTCTTTTTCTTTTCATGTAATTAAAGCCTCCTTTTATCGTGCGTTTTCCAATTCTCTCTCAATCCATGTCATGATCACATCGACAAGATACTCCTGCTGCACCTGACTCAATTCCCGGCCGGGTTGTATCTTGTGCCATTTGCGGATGCATTCCCGGCAGCAGGTCGCAGTTGCATGCTGTGCGATGAATACCGGGTGACCGCGCATGGGTGTCTGTTTTCCATCATTGGGATATATGCAGGAGCCTCCCGTTTTGTAATGAAATCCTCTGCGTGTTTCCGGATCGTATCCAGTCCTTTTTCATGAATATAATCAATATCATTCTGCTTAAGATGAAATCTGCTCCGAAATCTGGAGTTTTCAAGTCTCTCGAACAGTTGCTTGTACCATTCATCCTTTGTCATTAAAACTCACCACTTTCTATGAAAACAGACTCTGCTGTTCATATTCCGTCTGTCGGTTAAGCAGAGTCGGTGTCTGGCGCAGAAGTACAGGCATTTTGTTATTATCAAACCAGTCTGTGATTTGTTCCCTTTCCAAGATTAAAGGCATGCGATCATGGATTTTTTCATGGAATTATTCGCTGTGGTAGTCAGGATCACAAATCTTCGTTCATTCTCAAACCAGTCACAGAATCCTGCCATATACAGCACAGAGGAATCCGGTCTGGTAAAGGTACTCTTTTCTTTCAGGGAATTCCATTCATAGAACCCACCTGCCGGAATCAACAGCCGGTGATATAAGATTCCGTTCTGAAAAGAAGGTTTATCCATGACGGTTTCCACCCTTGCATTGATGACCGGATTTTTACCTTTTGACAGGGGATATCCCATCTGCACATACCCAGTTCCAGTCTATGTTCTGACTGTCCAATGACCGGTGCGACATCGGTCGGACGGATATCTCCTTGTGTCAGCCGGATCCTCCCATCTATGTTCTGTACCACTCTGGAAATCTCCTCCATCATATCGAGATCTATATAATATCTGCTGCACATATTCTCTCCTATTTTAGAATCTTTCTTATCTGCATATCCTTAGCTTCCGGATAAAGCTGCTTCATATAATCAACAATTTTTCCCCAGGATGTCCGCGGATCTTCCTTATAACAGGAAGTAACATGGTCATATCCATAAATGTGTTCCGGAGAAGAATACACAGCCACATCCCAGCCGTACTCCACGCCTTTTTGATTGATCCTTTTCCGAAAGTCGCAGTTACACAGATATGTCTGCATCATAAGGCTGGTAATGGCTCCGTCAAATCCCTTTTCGCCATCTTTTCCAAATCCAGCCAATTTTTTCAATTCGTAGGAGTAGATTTCTGCATCATTTTCCATAAAATGATCCATAATATTCTTATGTTTGATTGGTGCTTTTTCATCCTCAAACAGAGCATCAAAATCATAGCCGTCCCTGCGATAGTTGGCAAATACCGGCAGCCATTTTTTTGAAATAAAACCGGCTTTTTTTGCAAAGAATTTTCCGTAAAGAATATCATGTTTTTTTGCAATGGCAATCCTCCATCTCCACGGATCCCTCACCGAATCATCAGACCACCAATATTCTGCCACTGTCCGTTCCTCCAGAGAAAACCCCGGAATTTCGTTCTTAAAAAGAGGAAGAAAACCAACCCGGTTGATATATTCGACTGCTTCATCCACATCGTGGATGCATTTCGGATCATCCCATGTTACTCCATGAATGATCCATTCCCCTGCTTCGTTTCCCATGACTTTCTCCTTTCTGTATTTTGCTGTCTTAAGTATACCACACATTGACAAGGCAAGACAAAGATATATATTTTTATCGAGAAAATTGATGACATTTTTGTTACTGTTCATACACAATGTCATTAACTTAAGCAATTTGCCAATACTGCATTGATGAAAATATCAGCAGAAAGATTTAATTATGATACAAAAGGGAATATTGAGGGATTAAGATGCAATGTCTTGCTGAAATTCGGGTATAACAAAAAGACAAAATCAATATTTAATATTGAAATTTGTCTAAAGATGAAATATAGTAATATACCACCTTCTGCAATAACTGGTTTATCCACCATTTTTGTGTTAATATAAAAGTAATAAAATACATTTAAGCACAAAAGGGTGTAAATATTATGGATATTTCAGATTTTGTTAAGAAAGCAAAAGAATATAATGTTCTTGGAATCAAAATTTCAAAAGATAATGAACTTGCAGCAGAGTGGTACAGCGAACCGGAATGCAGAAGGAATATTTATTCTGCAACAAAGAGTTTCACATCCTGTGCAGTTGGCTTTGCTGTTCAGGAAGGGCTGATCGATCTTAATGAAAAACTAACAGAAGCATTTTCAGGTGACTTGCCGGAGTGTATAGATGAGAACCTGAAAGAAGCAACTGTTCGTGATCTTCTTACCATGTGCCTTGGACAGGAGAAGGGCAGTCTGATGGGAGAACAACGACCTTTATATGAAGAAGATAACTGGGTAAAAATGTCTCTGGCTATTCCCTTTAAGTATAAGCCGGGTACGCATTTTGTGTATAATAACGTTGGTCCCTATCTGGCAGGCATTCTTGTACAGAGACGCTCCGGCTGCGATCTTGTTTCTTACCTTACACCCAGACTTTTTTCCAAAATTGGAATAAACGTCCTACATGGGAGACTGATCCACTTGGAAACAGTTTTGGAGCCGGCGGATTATTTCTGACCCTTTCTGAACTTCACAAATTTGGACTGTTTTATCTTAATAAAGGCAAGTGGAATGGAAAACAGATACTGTCTGAGAAATGGATAGAAGAAAGTACAAAGGCAGCTGATGTTGGATACTATGGTTATCTTTTCTGGCGTGGTGAATATAATTCTTTCCGGGCGGATGGAAAATACTCCCAGATATCTATGATCCTTCCGAAAAAAACGCAGTCGTTTCGTTTGTTTCAGAATGCCGCAGGGGAGACGAACTTCTGAAGACAATTTATGAGCTTGTCTGCGCAAAACTGTAATATCTTTTCTCCGCGGAAAAACAATCTTCTCTTTCTATAATGCTGAGTTAGTGGAGCAGAAAAGCGACGGGTTTCCCCGCCGCAATATCTCTTATACTTGATCAACCACCATTGGTTCTGTCTCTCTGTAGAACCGCCGCTGCTTTACCCTGAAAAGCTGCTCCAGTCGTGCCGGGCTGTCCAGTCGCCCTTCGTACTCCTCTTTATTCTCCGTATGTATAATAAACGGAGCAATATCTGCCTGCAGGCATTGCACAAATGCAATGATGCGGGCTACCTTATAACATGAGAAAAACATTAAAACAAGGAGACTCACGCCAAAACTATGAATCTCCTTATTTAATAAAGGTTCGAAGTATCCCTCCGGTATATCTATATCTTATTTTTGATTAATCTCTGCGAATCCAGCAGCATCAATTTTTAATTCTATTTTTTCGCCTTTTTTAAGTTCTTTCCATTGAGAAAAATCCATTTCATATCTTCCTGTTTCGGTCTTGCCCTTCTTTTTCTCATATGTAGCGGTCACAAAATAATGCTCTTCTTCTGCTCCTGTTCTCTGTCCGTCTTTAAGTTTCGGTTCCGGCCAGGAGGATTCTGATCATTGCCGGAACTTTTTGCAGTATCGACAACCGTCCATTTGTCTATTTCATAGTAATATTTTGTAGCATACACAGGCTCCTTCCGGTAGACTGGTTTTTCTACATCTTCGGTGTAGGTTTCCTCAGTATATACCGGAACGCTTTCCGTTTGCTCCTCAAAATATCCATTTCCAAGATCAACATAAGAACTCTTCTCTTCGTAGTGGTCTATGACACTGCGTGTTTTGGTTTCTGTAACTGTCTCGTAATGGTCGAGAACGTCTTTGTAGGATTGAATTTCACTTTTTGTATATTGCAGCCTCGCATCATCGGGCAGCGACCAGTCACTTTCATTGTGAGTTACAACCTCTTCAATGTCAATGGTTCTTTCCCAATCCAAGTCATCAATCGTTACGTTTTTGATCTTCGGTGCCAGGCATGACATCATGCCAAAAATGATTGCTGCGAAAATTCCCAGAATGAGCAGCACCCGCCTCAGCAGTGGCTTTTTCTTTGGTGTATTTTGGGGGATATTTTTCTGACAGGATTCTTTTTTCTCTTCTTTCTTTTTGTCTCTTTTGGTCTCTTTTCTGTCTCTTTTTAAAAACTATAGCAATTTCATAAGATTTCTATAGTTTTTTCAGGGTTTCTGTACTATAATGAAACCCATAAAGAGATTGTCATATCAAAAATAGTAATATAATTTTCTGCTAGAAAATCAGATCATCTCCCATCAAACTGGAAATTCAGGGAAAGTTGTTCTGATATTATTATGAAAAGATGATCGAAGCCCAGGAAAGACAGATGTCCAGTGGTTCCCAGGGCGGACAGTACTAATCAGATAAAAGCCTCTCAGTTGAGGAACTGAAAAAAACCGATGGTGATGACTGAAAACAGTCAAATCCATCGGTTTTTCTATAAAAGCGAATTAATAAAATCAGATCATCCCTATCAGATGTACGATCAGTGCAGCCACCCAGGCAATCACACACTGCCATACCACAACACCAACAGCCCATTTGCTGCCCATTTCACGTTTGATCGAAGCGATAGCCGCCACACATGGTGTATAGAGTAAACTGAATACCAGCAGGGATGCTGCTGCCAGCGGAGTCAGTACAGAGGCAATATTTCCACTGAAAAGTACTTCCAGAGTAGATACCACGCTCTCTTTTGCCATAAATCCGCTGATAAGAGCTGTACAGATTCTCCAGTCTCCCAGTCCGATCGGTTTAAATATAGGTGCCAGGACTCCCGCCACCATTGCCAGAATACTGTCTGCAGAATCTTTTACAAGATTTAAATGCAGATCAAAGCTCTGCAGGAACCAGATTATCATTGATGCAAGCAGGATAATAGAAAACGCTCTCTGCAGGAAATCTTTTGCTTTTTCCCACAAAAGCTGACCTACATTCCTTGCTCCCGGCAGCCGGTAATTGGGAAGTTCCATGACAAACGGTACGGGATCTCCCTTGAAAAGAGTTCTGTTATACAAAAATGCCGCCAGGATTCCCACCAAAATTCCAAGCAGGTAAAGACCTGCCATAATAAATCCGCCCTTCTTCGGGAAAAAAGCACTTACAAAGAAAGAATAAATCGGCAGCTTCGCAGTACAGCTCATAAATGGAGTCAGCAAAATCGTCATCTTTCTGTCACGCTCACTTGTAAGTGTACGTGTGGCCATAACAGCCGGAACCGTACATCCGAATCCAATCAGCATTGCACAATGCTTCTTCCTGAAAGGCCGATCTTACGCAGAAGTTTGTCCATCACAAAAGCAACACGTGCAACGTATCCGCTGTCTTCCATAAGAGACAGGAAGAAAAACAGGGTTACGATAATCGGCAGAAAACTGAGTACACTTCCCACACCTGTAAAAATACCGTCAATGACCAGGCTATGCATGGCACTGTTTACATTTGCTGCTGTCAGTGCTGCTTCTACCAGCGCAGAAACCTTATCAATTCCAATCTCCAGAAGCCCTGAAGCCACGCTCCGATCACATTAAAGGTAAGATAAAATACCAATACCATGATTCCGATGAAACAGGGAATCGCTGTATATTTTCCTGTAAGAATCTTATCAATTTTCTCACTTCTGATTCTTTCTTTGCTTTCTTTAGGCTTTACAACTGTCTGTTCACACAAACGCTCAATAAAGTCAAAACGCATATCTGCGATTGCAGCACTTCTGTCAACCTGACGCTCTGTTTCCATCTGCTGTACGATATGCTCCAGCATCTCCGTCTCATTTGTGTCCAGCTTCAGCTTCTCAAGAATCAGCGGATCTCCCTCGATTGCCTTGGTTGCTGCAAAACGGGTAGGAATATCAGCCTGCGCCGCATGATCCTCAATCAGGTGCATGACCGCATGAATACAGCGGTGTACTGCACCGTCATGGTCACTCTTATCACAGAAATCCTGACGCAGTGGATGTTCCTGATATTTCGCTATATGTAACGCATGGTCAACCAGCTCATCAACCCCTTCATTCTTTGCTGCGGAAATAGGGATTACAGGTACTCCAAGCAGCGATTCCATCTTATTTACATCTATAGAACCCTGATTTCCCAGCACTTCATCCATCATGTTCATTGCAACTACCATAGGAATATCCATCTCCAGAAGCTGCATGGTCAGATACAGGTTTCTCTCAATATTGGTAGCATCCACAATGTTGATGATCGCACTTGGTTTCTCATCCAGGACAAAATTTCTGGAGACAATCTCCTCACTGCTGTAAGGGGACATGGAATAAATTCCCGGAAGGTCTGTGATTTCTGTATCCGGATGGCCTTTAATCGAACCGGTCTTACGATCCACCGTTACTCCTGGAAAGTTTCCCACATGTTGACTGGAACCTGTCAGTTGGTTAAACAGTGTAGTTTTTCCACAGTTCTGATTTCCCACCAATGCGTACGTCAGTGTAGTTCCCTCAGGCAGTGGATGTTCATCTTCTCTGGAATGATACTTTCCATCCTCTCCAAGTCCCGGATGTGCCAGGTCGCTTACAGCCTCTATTCCGGCGTGACTTCTGCTTCGCTTCGGGATCTGTTCGATTTCTATCTGCTCTGCTTCCGCAAGTCTTAACGTCAGTCATATCCATGTACCTGTAATTCCATGGGATCTCCCATGGGTGCAAACTTCACGACTGTGACCTCAGCTCCCGGAATCATACCCATATCCAGGAAATGCTGACGCAGGCACCCTTGCCGCCAACCGACGTGATCACAGCACTTTTTCCGATTTCCAAATCTTTTAATGTCATTTTCAGTCGCTCACCTTTTGTATTTGTATTTGGTTATCATTGCTATATCCGATTTTTCTCAATAACCTTATGCAGATAGCTTATACTAACTGATAATTTTTGTCAAGTAGCAGGTATGTCTCAATTTTTTTATAACCGAAAGCACAAAAACTCAGATGAATTTATGCTATCATCTGAGTTTCTCAATGTCTTAACCTGACAGGTCATTAAACCTGTCTGTGATTACTTCATTACTTATTATTCTGATCATTCTCAAGTAATTGATTTATGTGATTGCCATAAGATTTGGAAATTGTTCTTATCTTTTATATGTCAGATCCACACAGAACCTGTAATATCACCGTTAATTACATAATATGCTTTGTTCTCTTCAGGTTTGATATAAATCTTAATATCTTTGAGATCTTTCTCCTTTTTACCCAGTTCGTCTGTCCAGATTCTTCTGACATTACTTAAAATATTTTTTGTATATACTTCTCTGCCCATGAACTGAATATATACTTCTGCTGTTGCTTCTTTCTTAGTGGTTCTTCTTGTTGTTTTCTTCTCGGCAGCTGTCTCTTCAGCCGGTTTCTCAGCTGTCTTAGCAGGAGCCTTCTTTGTAGTTCTTTTCGTTGTTTTTGTTGGTTTTGCAGCAGTCTTTGTTGTTTTAGCTGTCTCTTTTTTCTCGGCTTCTTTCTCTGTTTCTGCCGGTTTCTTTTCTACAGTGTCTGCTGCTTTAGCTGTTTCTTTCTTCTCGGTTTCTTTCTCGGCTTCTGCTGATTTCTTTTCTGCAGTCTTTCTTGTTCTTCTTGCTGCCGGTTTCTTTGCTGTTGTTTCTTTCTTTACAGTCTCTGTTTCAGCAGTTTCTTTCTTGTTTGCTTCTTTATTTACAGCTACTTCTTCAGCAGTTGTCTTTGCAGGAGCCTCTTTAACTTCGGTTGTCTTCGCAGTGGATGTGTTGAGATCTGCTGTAGTTGCTTTTGTTGCCATATGATTAGCCTCCTTACAAGGTATAAGTATTCGTAACTGCTCAGTTTTGTACAGTTACAGGTATTCTTATGTTACCGAAAATATGATAAACAGTAACATTCTTTTATGAAAATAGAATACTACGAATCTTCTGCTTTTGCAATGTTTTTCTGTTTTTATAATTTAGGCATCTTATGAACAGTAACATGAACAGTATTATTTTTTACTCTGTATCCGTCATTTTCTATAGTCCTAGATTCTGCAGATCTTCCTTCATATATGCCGAAAGTCTCCTCTGAAGTTCCTCATTCTGCGGAAGGCTTAAATCCGCATCAAGGGACAGAATCTCCGAAGCCGTTTCACTGGCAGCTTTCAGGATATCCGCATCCTGATAGATGTCCCCCAGTTTAAATTCCAGCAGACCACTCTGGCGGATTCCAAAAAGATCACCAGGACCGCGAAGCTTCAGATCCTCTCCTGCAATATAAAATCCATCATTGGATTTGTTCAGGATCTGCAGACGTTTAGAAATTTCCTTTGCACCATTTCCCTGCATAAAAATGCAATATGACTGATATTCCCCTCTACCGACACGCCCGCGAAGCTGATGAAGCTGTGCCAGCCGAAACGCTCGGCATTCTCCACCATCATCACTGTAGCATTAGGCACATTCACTCCTACCTCAACTACAGTAGTAGATACCAGGATCTGAATTTCCCCTGCGGCAAAAGCCTCCATGATCACATTCTTCTCTTTCGCTTTCATCTTTCCATGAAGAGAAGCAATCTTTATATCCGGCGAAAAAACATTGCGAAGCTTCAGGGTATAATCCAGCACATTTTCCCCATCCATCCTTCGCTCTCCTCCACCATTGGACAGATCACATAAACCTGCCGTCCCTGACGGATCTGCTTCTCCATAAAGGAATAAGCCTTCGGCCTGTAAGAAGTATCCACCACACAATTTTTAATGGGAAGTCTCTGCGCAGGAAGTTCATCAATTACTGAAATATCCAGATCCCCGTATATAATGATCGCCAGCGTCCTTGGAATCGGTGTAGCACTCATCACCAGCACATTAGGCGGGTTTCCCATAGTAGTCAGTGCTTCCCTCTGTTTCACACCAAAACGATGCTGCTCATCTGTAATAACCAGTCCAAGATTATTGTACTGCACTTTTTCCTGAATCAGCGCATGCGTTCCTATCACCAGGTTAGCCTCTTTTGACGCGATCAGCGCATATTTTTCCCTTTTCTCCTTCGCAGTATCTGATCCTGTCAGCAAAACCGGATGCCCAAAATCAATATTCTGTTCCTGCAGCAATTTCTCCATTGCCTGAAAATGCTGCCTTGCAAGAACCTCCGTAGGTGCCATAAGCACTGCCTGATATCCATTCTCCACAGTCATGATCATTGCAAGAAACGCAAGGATTGTCTTACCACTTCCTACATCTCCCTGAACCAGTCTGGACATCAGAGCCTGGCCGCTTAAATCCCTCTCAATCTCATGCCACACATTCAACTGCGCCTTTGTCAGATCATAGGGCAGACTTTCAATAATCTGCTCTGTCGTCCATACCGGATGCATGGGAAACGTATTCGGTGCTTCCTCCGTCTTCTCCTTCAAAGACTGCACAGCAAGAATAAAAAGAAGAAACTCGTCAAACACCAACCTTCTCCTTGCAGCTAACAGCTCCTGCATATTTTTGGGAAAATGAATCGCAGGAATCGCAAAATTCCTGTCTGCCAGGTGATACCTCTCCTTATACTCATCTGCCAGATACTCTGCCTGAAGCTTCTGCTCATCAAGCACCTGATGGATCAGCTTCACGATCGTCTTATTAGAAAGCCCCGCAGTCAGTCCATAAATCGGCTGAAGACTGTGCAGAATCTCCTCATAAGCCGCAGGCGTAAAAATCTCAGGGTGCTCCATCTGCAGCTTCCCCTGCTTCCTGACGACACGCCCCCGCAGAACAAACCTGCTGCCTTTCCTGACTGCAGAGCGCAGATACGGTGCATTAAACCACGTAACAGAAATTTTCCCCGTAAGATCTGCCACAGTGGTTGTGATCACCTGAAGATTCCGCACCTGATTCACATACACACCCGTTATAACCGCCACAGAAATCGCCACAACAGCTCCCTCTTCCAGAGACCGGATCTCAACAGGCTCCTCATACGCATCATAATTACGTGGATAATAACTCAGAAGAGATTCCATATCCGTAACTCCTATTTTCGCAAATAACTTTTCCGTTTTCTCCCCCACGCCCTTAAGGGTTCTCAAAGATATCGACATCTATCTCCTTTTCCTTTCTAAAAAATCCATCACAAATATAAATTTAACCAAATCAAGTATCCGGCTATCCAGCAGAGCAATTATTCGGTTATAATCAAGTAAAAACGGACTATATCATCCGCCCAGCCTGCCGTCCCCTTTTATAACACGAAAACGGATATACCACCCTCAACAATGGCCTATACCCGTTTTCATCACATGAACTATTCGTTTATCTCTCTCAAAAACTCTATTATCCTACTCTACAGAAATAACATAATAATAAATCGGCTGTCCACCCGCATTCAGTTCCACATCACAATCCGGATAAGCCTCCTCCAGAGCCGTTGCCAACTCCTCAGCTTCAGCCTCCTCAGTATCAGCACCATAATAAATACTGATCACCTCAGACTCATCATCCACCATCTGGCAACTGTCTCCTTGGCAACTTCCATGCGGTCCTTGCCAACAGCCAGGATTCCATGATCACCGATACCCATCATATCACCCTCATGGATCTCCTTATCATCAATCCTTGTATCACGCACAGCATACGTGATCTGTCCGGTCTTCACATGTTCGATTGCCTGAAGCATAGCCTCAGTATTCTCCGCACTGTTCTTCTCGGGCACATAACTGATCATGGCAGTAATTCCCTGCGGAATGGTCTTAGTCGGCACAACCACGATCTCTTTATCCTCAGTAAGATCCCTTGCCTGGTTTGCAGCAAGAACAATATTCTTATTGTTCGGGAAAATATAAATAGTCTTTGCATTTACTTTTGCAATGGCATTGAGCATATCCTCTGTACTCGGGTTCATCGTCTGACCGCCCTCGATCAGGTAATCCACACCCAATTCCTTAAAGATCTCTGTCATTCCCTTTCCCACAGATACGGAAATAAAGCCAACTTCCTTCGGCGGCTGTGCTGCTTCTTCTTTTTCTTCCTGTTCTGCCTGCTCTTTCGCCATTTTCTCGGCATCCTTTATAAGCTTCTCCTGATGCTCCTCACGCATATTGTCGATCTTCATACGTGAAAGTGCACCAAAGGTAAGAGCTTTCTCAATAGCCTGTCCGGGATGATTGGTATGAACATGAACCTTCACGATCTCGTCATCTGCAACAAGCACAATAGAATCACCAAGGGACATCAGGAATTTCTTAAATTCATGCTCTGTCTCCTCGGACATCGGCTGGTTCAGAAGAATAATAAACTCTGTACAATAACCAAATTTAATATCAGCCTCTGTCTGTGCATCGATCTTAGTCACAGCAGGACCTTTTGCCTTGTCAAACTGTGTATAATCAATCTCCTTGCCAAGGAAACCATCATATGCACCATGGTATACTTCCAGAAGTCCCTGTCCACCGGAATCCACTACTCCTGCTTCTTTCAGAACCGGCAGCATCTCCGGTGTCTTTGCCAGAGTTTCCTCCGCATGAGCGATCACGCTCTGGAAAAATGTATCCAAATCCTCTGCTGTCTCCGCAAGCTCTACAGCCTTGGCAGCAGCCTCTCTTGCAACAGTAAGGATTGTTCCTTCCTTCGGTTTCATGACTGCCTTATATGCAGTCTCCACACCTTTCTCCATGGCTGCCGCGATATCAATGGCATCCAGTTCCTTACTGTTCTTAACACTTCTGGTAAAGCCACGCAGAAGCTGAGAAAGAATAACACCTGAGTTACCTCTTGCACCGCGCAGGGAACCGGAAGAAATCGCCTTGGCCAGTGACTCCATGTCAGGCTCTCCCAGAGAACCTACTTCTGCTGCTGCTGCCATGATCGTCATTGTCATATTGGTTCCTGTATCTCCATCCGGTACCGGAAATACGTTCAGTTCGTTGATCCATTCTTTTTTAGCTTCCAGATTCTTGGCTCCTGCAAGAAACATCCTGGAAAGTATTCTGGCATCTATGGTTTTGTTATTCACCACAAGTTCCTCCTCTATCCTAATCAATTGCGCGTACACCTTCTACATAAATATCGATCTTATCGATCTCCATTCCTGTAAAGGCCTCGACTTTATATTTGACATTGCTGACAAGGTTGTCTGCAATTGTACTTATATTCACGCCATATGCCACAATAACATGGAAATTCAGGCGGATTTTATTGTCCTCTGTAATTCTGACGCTGATGCCATGTTTCAGGCTGTTCTTTCCAAGAAGCTTTACCAGTCCGTCCTTCATACTGACTGCAGCCATGCCTACGATACCAAAACATTCTACAGCAACGCTTCCTGCGTAGGTTGCGATTACATCTGTGTCAATTATGATCTGACCTAATCCGGAATCTATACGTCCATTCATATGGTTACCTCCAATGCTCATTATTGTATGTAAGTGTATTATAACCTCTTTTCACAGAAAAAGAAATATAATTTTTGAGTTTTTTCCTTTTTTTGCTTGCAAAAGCACAATTCATCTGTTACAATGTAATCTGTTGAACACAAGGTTACTGTTCAGACGCTATGCACACAGCACGACAGTAACAATAAAGCGTCAAGGAGGTGCTATCATGGCTAAATGTGCAATCTGTGAGAAAGCTGCTCATTTCGGAAATAATGTAAGTCATTCACATAGAAGATCCAATAAAATGTGGAAATCTAACGTAAAATCCGTTAAAATCAAGACTGCTGAGGGTGGAGCTAGAAAGACATATGTATGTACTTCTTGCTTAAGATCCGGTAAAGTAGAAAGAGCATAATAACACCATTACCCCTGTTGCAACAGGGGTATTTTTTGCAAAAAGACTGTCCCTCTGTTCAGATATTCTTTACCGAATATTCTGCCTGAGCTGACAGTCTTTTTTTATTTCATATGTCAAACGGGATATTCGCAATCTTCTGTAAAATTAATGACAGAAAAGATGATATCCCAACAACAGGAAAACTCCGGCCGAAACCACCAGAACCACATTTTCTGCGATCAGCATCCCGATTATCATCCCAATCCCTATGAAAAACAGCATAAAGCCGAACAGCTTTTCCAATTCTTCTGCACCTTTTTCATCGGTTTGCTATAGTCTATGCAAAAATTATTTTTCTGATTCGCCGACAGATTCTTCATCACCTTTTCCGGAGGTAAAACGGTCTACAAAATCCGGAACCATATCAAGGATCTTGGTGAGACCATCCTGATTTTTCACATTGACCAGCTTTGTTGTTCCATTCTGGATCACAAGCACTGCACAGGGAGTCATCTTTCCTGCCATTCCGCCGCCACCGTTATCCTTCTTCTCTCCGGAAAAAGCACCGGCACCTACACCGAAAGATACATCCATCAGAGGAAGAATGATCGTATCGCCTACATGGATTGCCTCTCCTACCACTGTTTTCGCAG
>ENA-OQEX01000583-OQEX01000583.1-human-gut-metagenome-genome-assembly--contig:-NODE-583-length-18496-cov-2.332353_pt1 | contig 18496 bp, 26 predicted proteins | sample MGYA00242802_ERZ504649 | MGnify/ENA primary metagenome ERZ504649 (study PRJEB26092, sample SAMD00036194) | human gut metagenome | host: Homo sapiens | study: EMG produced TPA metagenomics assembly of...
GATACCATGACCAACTGGTACAATAAATGGTCAGCTAATCCCTCTGGATATGACTACAATAATTATCGTGATCTTTCCACCTCGAACCGTGCGAAGGGTTTTGACTGTTCGGGCTTTGTAGGCTGGTCCGCTTACCAGGTAATGCAGACTCAGTCAGGCGTAGGTTATGGATACACAGTGGTATCTGGTGAGATCGGAAGCTATTACAAAGGGAAAGGCTGGGGCTCAATTGTAAATCAGTCTTATTTGTCACAGAATGGCTGGGAGCTGAAGCCTGGCGATATCGGATACAATGATGGTCATACATGGATCGTTCTTGGTCAGTGCAGTGATAAGAGTGTTGTTATCGTTCACTCTACTCCGCAGGCAGGTGTCCAGATTTCCGGAACTACCACACCTACAGGAAGCTATTCCAGTGAGGCTGTAGCCCTTGCGAAGAAGTATATGTCCTTGTATTCCGGATACAGTATTTTTAATTATCATCCATCTGTTGGAAACTATATTCGAAATGGTAACTATCTGAGATGGAATGGAAATACACTTTCTGATCCGGATGGTTATTATAATATGACAGCAGATCAGATTCTGTATGACCTGTTTGGAAAATAATAATTATATGGAAGAGAACCAGTGGAAACGCCGGTTCTCTTTTTTATGCTATAGGAAATTCTGTTGGAATTCCCTATAGCATAAAAAAGCCCTGCCGGGCAGGATCCAGAAGCGGCGGAAAGGTAGATGTCGCTTATAGCGACCCGCCGCAGGCGGAGAATTCTGCAAAGCAGGATTCTTTCTTGTGAAAAAAAGCTTAATTCAAACGAATATATTACGAAATGTTACAGAAATTTAAAATTTATTGCAAATTAGGGTTGAAATCTTTGCAAGGGTGTGTTAATATGTAGCAAGATTGAATGAAATATTGCAAACATATTACAAATTAAGTTATTTTAGATTATCAAAATGATTAACGAGGGTGATGAAACATGAAGAAAAGAATTGTATGTCTGACACTGGCAATTTTAATGTGCGGCTCACAGGCTGTAAGCGTAATGGCTGACCGTGAGAGTGACTTAAGAGAAGAGCAGGCTTGGACAAGTCAGCAGCTGGATGCTACATATGCACGTATGAGTGCTCTGTGGGATCAGAAGCAGCAGCTTGAGAGTCAGATCGAATCTTTGAATTCTGATCTTGTAAATGTGATGGTTTCCATTCAGACTCTTGAGAATGATATCGCTTCCAAGGAAGCAGAAATAGAGAAACACAGCGACCTGACCAAGGCACAGAATGCCAAGGATAAACAGTACAGCGCCATGAAGAAACGTATCCAGTATCTTTATGAAAAAGGTGGAAATAATGCATGGTTCCAGATGATGTTAAATGCAGATAACCTTGCAGACCTTCTTACCAGAGCTGAGTATACACAGCAGATGTATGAGCAAGACAGAGAGAGCCTTCAGAAATATGCAAGAACAATTGAAGAGGTTCAGAAGTTAGAAGAACAGTATGAGCAGGAGAAGGCTGATTTTGAAACCATGAAGGAAGAATATGAGGCTCAGCAGTCCAACCTTCAGTACCAGTTAGATGTAACTCGTGCGAACAGTGCTGATTGCGAGAACGAGATCGCATATGCACAGCAGCAGGCTACTGAGTATGCGAACCTTCTGGAACAGCAGCAGGCAGAAATTGAGCAGCTTGAGGCAGAACGTATTGCAGCAGAAGAAGAGGCAAGACGTCAGGCAGAGGCAGAGGCCGCAGCAGCTGCAGCAGCACAGGAAGCAGCTCAGAACGGAGATGATTCCTCAGAAGATGTTCAGTATGATGAAGATGGAAATGTTGTAAGTGGTTCTTCTGATGGATCTTCTGATTATGAATATGATGAGTATGGTAATGTAATTGATACTGACAATACAGTTGATTATAATTCCGATGCAAGCAGCTCCGGCAGTTCCTCAGATAGTTCTTCTGACAGTTCATCAGCCAGCAGTTCTTCAGGTTCCGGCTCTTCTGTTGTATCCTATGCAACACAGTTTGTTGGAAACCCATATGTATGGGGAGGAACAAGCCTTACCAGTGGTGCTGACTGCTCCGGCTTCGTGCAGAGTGTATATGCAAACTTTGGCGTAAGTCTTCCAAGAACATCTTATGAGCAGCAGAATGCAGGATACGAAGTGTCCTATGCAGATGCACAGCCAGGCGACTTGATCTGCTATGGCGGACATGTTGCAATCTATATGGGAAATGGACAGATTGTACATGCATCCAATGCCAGAGATGGCATCAAGGTCAGCGATAATGCTGCATACAGAACAATTACTTCTGTAAGACGTCTTGTGTAATCTGAATAAATGAATTTGTGAGCCCTTTCCGGAGATGAAAATCCGGAAGGGGCTTTTTACTGAAAATAATGTGGAAAAGTAAAGAAAAAAGAAGTATAGTAAGAATAAAAGTATTGTCTGAAAATCGTAACATAAATATTTCGTATAGCCAGATGAGAGGTGGAGAAAAATGCTTAGCCATTATCAGATGAAGGAAATTCCATATTTAAGAATATTAGGAAGATCGAATGGCAGTCTGGAACCGGTAACACTATTTTGGACCGCTTCCGGAATTGAACTGAATGTAAAAGCAACAGAAATATGGGTGAAAATCCGCTCCGATTATGATGTTTTGAGCCATGGGTGGATGTGATCGTAGACGGCGTATTGTCCCAACGGCTTATGGTAAATAAGGGAGAACAGGAAATCTGTCTTTTCCGTAATATGGAAAGGGATAAGGTAAGAAATGTAAAGCTTCTTCGTGATACCCCTGCGTTTCCCACAGATGAAAAACATTGCTTCAGCTTCTGGAGGTTGAAACTGACGGTGAGTTTTTACCTCTTGAAACACCAAAGCTCAGATTGGAGGTAATAGGGGACAGCATTACCTCTGGTGAGGGCGGCAGCGGTGCAGGAGAAGAAATGACATGGAATTCCTTTTGCTTCAATGCCGTGGATAATTATGCATATATGGCAGCAAAAGAACTGGGCGCGGTGTACAATTGTATCAGTCAGAGCGGCTGGGGCGTTTTCTGTTCCTGGGAAGGCAATGAGCAGCAGGCAATCCCGCTATATTATGAGCAGGTGTGCGGTCTTTTAAATGGAGAAAGAAACAAACAACTGGGAGCTATGGAAAAATGGGATTTCCAGAAGTTTCAGCTGATGTGATCGTGGTGAATCTGGGGACGAACGACGGCAGCGGCACGAAGAATATGGACAGGGTTGGAAAGGCTGTGGAAGATTTTTGAGGAAACTGCGCGTATGTAATCCGGAAAGCTATATTCTGTGGTGTTATGGAATGCTTGGAGATGAGATTTTGCCAACGCTTGAGAAAGCGGTGGAGAATTATAAAAGAAAAACAGGGGATGAGCGCGTGGAATTTGTGAAGCTTCCGGATACTCAGGAAGGAGAATTTGGATCAAGGCAGCACCCTGGGCACAGATCTCATGAAAAAACAGCGAAAATCCTGGTGGAGAAGATTTTGGAGAAGCTGACGCTGCTGTTCACGCCGTGACAGCAACACCAGGTTGATAAAAAAATAACAAAAATCCTTCCAAAGGGTTGACAAAGACAGTGACCGGTGGTATTATGATGTCAGTATAATTCCATAGTGAACATATTAAGTGCTGACAGCTATAAGCTGACTGAAAGAGGGAATCAGGTGAGAAACCTGAGCGATCCGGTCACTGTAACAGAGGAGCGAATCTCATAGTCCATTGTGCTTACGCATGAGAAGGAGAGAGGAAGTGATGATTCTGGAGCCAGGAAACCTGCTTGGTATGGCGAGGTTAAACTTCCGATGAAAGTGTAACAACCAGTTTTGGGGAATCCGCAGCCTGAGATGTTGTCCGCTTTTGTGAGTGGACATTTTTTTATGGAATGATCGCCTGTTCAGAAGAATTATACAGATTAAATGGCAGGCGATACTACTTCGGATGAAACCGTTCCCTCCGCGTATATATGAACGGATCATATTCTACCCCGGAGTAGCATCGCTCCCTCTTAAATAATGATGATCCAGAAGCCGCATATGCGGTATTTTTTTTACACTTTTCCTGAGCCTGTTTGTAGAATTATTCCCGTAAACTCCTGCAGAGTGTGACGCACATCTTGCAGAAAGCCTTTTTTAAACACGCTCTGGCAGTAATTTAAAGAATATTTTGCTTTGAGTTGTATGAGATAAGGAGAGAAATATGGAGAAAAAATATTGGGAAGATAAAGAATACGCCTATTTCAGTCATAAGAAATGTGAGTATTTTCCGTGCCATAAAGGAGCTGATCCAGAGGACTTTAACTGTCTGTTCTGCTATTGCCCGCTTTATGCCCTTGGAGAAAAATGCGGCGGAAATTTCAAATATAATGAGAAGGGATTTAAAGACTGTACGAATTGTCAGCTCCCTCATAAGAAGAAAAACTATGGTTATGTGACAGGAAAATATCAGGAACTTGCAGCGATGATGCAGAAAATAAGAGAAGCAGATCATAAAATGAGTAATCAGAGGATTAAGTATAAAGAAAAAACTCTCCGGAATATATACGAAGTTAAGCTTACGTATTTATATTCCTCGGAGAGTTTTTGTGTAATGTGAAAATCGATTGGAATTTTGCAGGACGGATCCTTTTTAGCGTATGCTTAACAGCATCTTTAATTTCGGAATCTGGTTGTTAAGGATCAGACCCTCTGGAAACATAGCATCATGAACGAAATCAGCGGCATAAGTGAAGTCTCCAATATGCTCTGTTCCATGACTGTCACTGGAAAGTACGATTGGAACCAGATACTTCCGGCAATAGGACAGAATCTGCGCGCAGCTGGCATGGGTATCGCCCCGATATCCGTAAGGCGCCAGGGAAGCTTCGTTGATTTCAAGGATAACACCGTTTTCACCGGCGCTTGACAACTGCATCGTAATCTATGTCATACTGGGGATTATCAATGTGTCCCAGTATTTTTACAACCGGATTCTTCATTACGTTCAGAAAAGCAGCAGTATTTTCTTCCCTGGTCTTTGGACGGAAATTCTGATAATGCATGCTGGCAATTGCATAGTCTAGCTTATCAAGAAGCTCCTGTGGAAGATCTGTTTTTCCATCGATATCCAGAATGTTCAGTTCAATTCCATATAATAATTCCACGTCGAAACGCTTTCTGGGCGAATAGATCAGGCTTCGGAAATAAGAAGAAGTTCCTGCAGCCAGAGTGGCTGGTCCGTGGTCTGTGATTCCAAGAAGCTTCAGCCCTTTTTGGGAAGCAGCCTTTGCCATGTCGCTGATAGTGCAGGTTGTGCCGTGTCCGCTGGCAATAGAATGTGTGTGTATATCAGAAAGATACATAAAATCATCTCCTAGTCAAGATTACGTGAATGTATGCAGCTTATGCAGCTGGTAATTTCACCGTAAAAGTGTTTTGAAAAGGCATTTACAGTTAACTTTAGTATGCCAGAGGGTAAAAAACATGTCAATCATAAATAAGAAAAAACAGAGAAAACAAATAAAAACAACATTGCAGTACAAGAAAAACCACACATAGCATGCAGAGAAGTGTTGCTTTTTGTTGACACTTGGAAATCAGAAAGGTATAATCAAATCAGAAAATAAAAACTCTTTATTCAGGAGGAGAAAATGGGATACACAGATAATATGTCTCCGGAAATGAAACAGAGAATCGTACAGGAGCTTGTACCAGGCAAGCAGATTTCCCTGGCACACATTATTGCAAATCCGGATAAGATTCTTTATACCAAGCTGGGGCTTGATCCGTCGCTGGACTACTCTAGAGCGGCCATTGGGATCATGACTGTAAGTCCGGCAGAAACTGCTATCATTATGGCAGATATTGCTATGAAGTCATCTGGCATTGAACTGGGATTTGTAGATCGCTTCAGCGGCAGCCTGATTATTACGGGTTCTGTGTCAGAAGTGGAGGCATCTACCAGCGCAATTCTGGACTATGTGGGAAATAAATTGGGCTTACTTTATGCCCCATTACAAGGACTTGACAGAATATGAAGAAACTTGTTCTGATCGGTCGCAGTGAGGCTGGAAAGACTACTTGACCCAGGCTCTGCGTGGTGAAAAATACATTATCATAAAACACAATATGTAATAATTTGATGTGATCGTAGATACGCCAGGAGAGTATGCCCAGACGAAAGGTCTGGGACACGCCCTGCGTTGTATACATATGAATCAGATGTGGTAGGTCTGCTGGTATCTGCCACGGAACCTTATTGCCTTTTTCCACCTTGCATTACCTGTATGGCCAACCGTGAAGTAATTGGAATTGTTACCAAAATCCACAGTCCGGATGCAAATGTAAAACTTGCCACGTCCTGGCTGGAGCTTGCCGGCTGTAAAAAAATCTTTTATGTAGACTCCAGACAGCAGGAGGGCATTCCGGAGATTTTGGTGTATCTCAGGGAAGATGGCGATGTAATGCGTGGGAAAAAGATGCCTCTGATCCTGTGAATTAGAAAATACCTGTCAAATTGGGGAAAAACAGCAAAACCACGAAAAACAACATAGCAATCCAGAAAAAATCCACATAAAACAACATAAAACAACGGAAAAACCTTGACTTATAATGTGGAATGGTGTAAACTTACAACATAACCAAAAAAGTAACAGGCTAGCTATGCCTAGCCATGATAAGTTACCCGGTGCGGTACTATAACTTACATAATTCACCACACCTGAATGTGCTTAAGGAGGAAAAAAGCATGGTAAACGAATACGAAATCAAAAAACAGATTTGCGACATCGGAAGAAGAATCTATAACCGCAACATGGTTGCAGCAAATGATGGAAACATCTCTGTAAAACTGAATGACAATGAGTTCCTTTGCACACCTACTGGTGTATCCAAGGGCTTTATGACCCCAGAGTTCATCTGTAAGTAGATGCGAAAGGAAATGTTCTTCAGGCTAACCCGGGATTCAAACCATCATCTGAGATCAAGATGCATATGAGAGTATATGAGAAGAGACCTGATGTAGGATCTGTTGTACATGCTCATCCAATTTATGCAACATCTTTTGCCATTGCTGGTATTCCGCTTACACAGCCGATCATGCCAGAGGCAGTTATCGCTCTTGGATGTGTTCCGATCGCTGAGTACGGTACACCTTCTACAATGGAGATTCCGGATAACCTTGAGAAATATCTTCCATATTTCGATGCTGTTCTTCTTGAGAACCACGGAGCTCTTACATGGAGCACAGATCTGAACGCTGCATACATGAAGATGGAATCTGTAGAGTTCTATGCACAGCTTCTGTATCAGAGCAAGCTTCTTGGCGGCCCGAAGGAATTCGATAAAGAGAACATTAAGAAACTTTATGAGATCCGTCGTAAATTCGGTATGCCTGGAAAACATCCTGCAAACCTCTGTCAGAACAAAGACGGCCTGAACTGCCACAACTGCGGCGGCGCATGCCACAACGAGGACTACAAACAGTTCCCAGGATATCAGTATGATTTCGTAGGTGGAAGTGATGCTCCTGCAGCTGACACTGCTAATGCAGATGCAGAGTTAGTAGCTAAGATTACTAAACAGGTTATGGCTCAGTTAGGATTGAAATAATCAGAAAATATAAAGGCCGGCAGCTGTGGGAAAATCAGGCAGCTGTGGGCAATTGTTAAGGAGGAACAATCTCATGCCAATCAGCGAGAGCATGGTACAGGATATTGTACAGGAAGTTATGGCGAAAATGCAGATTGCAGACGCTCCGGCCGGTAAACATGGAATTTTCACAGATATGAACGAAGCCATTGAGGCTGCGAAAGCTTCCCAGAAGATCGTTCGGAAAATGTCCTTGGACCAGAGAGAAAAAATTATCACCTGCATTCGAAGGAAAACAAAAGAAAATGCAGAAATCCTTGCACGTATGGGTGTTGATGAGACCGGAATGGGAAATGTAGGAGATAAGATCCTGAAACATCATCTGGTAGCAGACAAGACCCTGGTACAGAAGATCTCAGCACTACAGCATGGTCAGGCGACAGAGGACTTACTCTGATCGAGATGGGACCGTTTGGCGTAATCGGAGCAATCACTCCGTGTACGAACCCAAGTGAGACCATTCTGTGCAATACAATAGGTATGCTGGCAGGCGGAAATACAGTGGTATTCAACCCGCATCCGGCAGCAATCAAAACCTCTATTTATGCGATCAATCTTCTGAATGAGGCATCTCTGGAAGCAGGTGGCCCGGACAATATCGCAGTAACAGTAGAGAAACCTACATTAGAGACAAGCAATATTATGATGAAACATAAAGATATCCCGCTTATCGCAGCAACAGGCGGTCCTGGCGTTGTAACAGCAGTCCTTTCCTCTGGAAAACGTGGAATCGGCGCTGGCGCAGGAAATCCTCCGGCAGTTGTAGATGAGACAGCAGATGTAAGAAAAGCTGCTCAGGATATCGTAAACGGATGTACATTCGATAACAACCTTCCGTGTATCGCAGAGAAGGAAATCGTAGCAGTTGCTTCTATTACAGATGAGCTTATGCATTATCTGGTAAGTGAGAATGACTGTTACCTTGCTTCCAAAGAAGAACAGGATAAACTTACAGCAGTTGTTCTTGCAGGCGGCAAGCTGAACCGTAAATGCGTTGGACGTGACGCAAGAACATTACTTTCCATGATCGGAGTAAATGCTCCTGCAAATATCCGCTGCATCGTATTTGAAGGACCGAAGGAACATCCACTTATCGCTACAGAGCTTATGATGCCGATCCTTGGCGTTGTAAGGGCAAAAGATTTTGATGATGCAGTAGAGCAGGCTGTATGGCTTGAGCATGGCAACCGCCACTCTGCACACATTCATTCCAAGAACATTGACAATATCACCAAATATGCGAAAGCAATCGACACCGCAATCCTTGTTAAGAATGCACCTTCCTATGCAGCACTTGGATTCGGCGGAGAAGGTTACTGTACATTCACAATCGCAAGCCGTACTGGTGAAGGACTTACAAGTGCAAGTACATTCACCAAGAGAAGACGCTGCGTAATGGCAGACAGCCTTTGCATTCGCTGACAGGAGGAAACATAAAAATGGATATGAATAACGTAAATATCGAAGAAATCGTAAAACAGGTTCTTGCTGGAATGGCTGGAACAGCACCGGCAGCTTCTGCATCAGCAGCACCGGCAGCACCAGCTGCAGCACCGGCAGGCGCAATTCCGAAAACTGCACACGTTGCAGTACTTACTGAAAAAGAGCATTTTGATATTAAAGAGTACCCGATTCCGGCAATTGGCGATGACGACATCCTTGTTAAAGTAGAAGGCTGCGGCGTTTGCGGTACTGATGCTCACGAATTCAAGAGAGACCCATTCAACCTGATCCCGGTTGCACTTGGACATGAGGGAACTGGTGAGATCGTTGCCATGGGTAAAAATGTTAAGACTGATACAGCTGGAAAACCGGTTAAGATCGGTGACAAAGTCGTTACCTGTATGATCTTCAAGGATGATCCTGAAATCACAATGTTCGACTTAAACAAGAAAAACGTTGGAGGAGCTGACGTATACGGACTTCTTCCAGATGATGACATTCATCTTAACGGATGGTTCTCTGATTACATCTTTATCAGAGGTGGAGAGTTTGGAAGCACATTCTTCAACGTAAGTGATCTTGATCTGGACTCCCGTATCCTGATCGAGCCATGTGCAGTTCTTGTACATGCAGTTGAGAGAGCAAAAACAACTGGTATCCTTCGTTTCAACAGCAGAGTTGTTGTACAGGGATGCGGACCAATCGGTCTGATCTGTATTGCAGTTCTTCGTACCATGGGTATCGAGAACATCTGTGCTGTAGATGGAAATCAGCAGCGTCTTGATTTCGCTAAGAGAATGGGCGCTACCATGAGTGTAAACTTCATGGAGCACAAAGGAATCGAAGCACTTTCTGAAGCTGTTAAAGATCAGTTTGGCGGACATCTTGCAGACTTTGCATTCCAGTGTACAGGATCACCTGTTGCTCATGCAAACATCTACAAATTCATCCGTAACGGCGGTGGCCTTTGCGAGCTTGGTTTCTTCATCAATGGTGGAGATGCTACAATCAACCCGCACTTTGACATCTGCTCCAAAGAGATCACAATCGTAGGCTCCTGGGTATACACCTTAAGAGATTACGTTACAACATTTGATTTCCTTAAGAGAGCAAATGCAATCGGACTTCCAATGTCTGAGCTGATCACAGACAAGTATCCGCTTGAGGAGATCAATGAAGCATTAAAGAAGAACCTTGCAATGACCGGTCTTAAGATCGCAGTTGTAAATAAATAATTGCCGGATAAAGGAGAATCAAGATGGCAGAAGCTGTAGGAATCTTGGAGGTGTTCGGACTGGCAACAGCGTTTGTGGCGGCCGACGCCGGCTGCAAGGCAGCAAATGTCCATCTGGAGGTTTTTGATAAAAATAAACCTGCAAATGCGGACAGTCTGCCGGTACCGCTCCTTGTCTGCATCAAGTTCCGCGGAAGCGTTTCTGATGTAACAGAGGCTGTGGAAGCTGGAATCAGAGTAGCAGAGAGTATGACCGGTGTGGTACAGCACTACGTAATACCAAATCCGGAACCCGGTACACAAAAAATGCTGAAAATCAGCGCACTGGATAAGGATTAATGATTGCTAACCAGTGAATTTAAGTCTATAATAAAAATGAACAAAGTCATGCGGAGCATGGCAGGTACCTCACAGCAAGTACGCTGGAGCGTACTTGAAAAGTCGAGATATATCAGGAGGAATTCATCATGGCACAGGAAGCTTTAGGAATGGTAGAAACCAGAGGACTTACAGCTGCAATTGAGGCAGCAGATGCAATGAACAAAGCAGCAGAGGTTACACTGTTGGTACAGAGAAATCGGATCCGTCTTGTAACTGTTATGGTTCGCGGTGATGTCGGAGCTGTTAAGGCAGCAGTTGAGAGTGGAAGCGCAGCAGCATCCAGACTTGGAGAGCTTGTAGCTACACACGTAATCCCAAGACCTCATACAGATGTGGAGAAAATCCTTCCAAGCATCTAATGAACTATAAGGAGTTCGCTCATGAGTAAATCATATGGTTTTATTGAAATCACAGGTGTTGTAGCGGCCATGGATGCCCTGGACATTATGTGTAAAACGGCAGACGTTGAGCTGGCGTCATGGGAGCGTAAGCTGGGCGGACGACTGGTGACCATTATTGTACAAGGCGATGTGGCAGCTGTTACAGAAGCTGTGGAAGCGGCAGCAACAAATGCCATCAAGAAACCGGCAAGCTATGCAGTAATTGCCAATCCCCATGAGGAAATCGTCAAAATGGTGGAGCTTAGCGCAAGTCGATGGAGAAAGAAAAAGGGGGATGAATAATGGCTGACGAAGAAAAGAAAGAGACAGCGAAAAAAACAGCCCCTAAAAAGGCAGCCGCTCCGAGAAGAACGGCCAGAACAACCAGAGCAAAAGCAGCAGAAGTAAAGGCCGAAGAGCCGAAGACCACTGCAGCTGACAAAGAGATTACAGAAACCAAACATACAGAAGCTGAGAAACCAGCAATTCATAAGGAGGAAAAATCATGACACAGGAAGCATTAGGAATGGTAGAAACCAGAGGACTTACAGCAGCTATCGAGGCAGCTGACCAGATGTGCAAAGCAGCTAACGTTGCATTAGTTGGAACAGAGAAGATCGGATCCGGTCTTGTAACTGTTATGGTTCGTGGAGATGTTGGAGCAGTTAAATCTGCAGTAGAGAGCGGAAGCGCAGCAGCATCCAGACTTGGAGAGCTTGTAGCTACACACGTAATTCCGAGACCTCATACAGATGTTGAGAAAATCCTTCCAGTTCTGAAATAATATAAAAGTCCCAGATAGCAGCCATGAATGAGCTGTGCTTGCATGAGCGAATTCATGGATGCTCCTTACTTTTATAATGTCTGCTATGGCAGACATTACCGAATTTCAGGAAGAAAGCAGGTGTACTTTTGGAAACCAATAATGTTGAGCTGATTACCAGAATGGTACTGGATGCTCTCAATAAAAAAGAAGAAAAAGGCAATGGCTTCATGGTGCCCATCGGAGTTTCCGCAAGACATATCCACCTGACGCAGGAACATGTTGAAGCTTTATTTGGACCAGGATATCAGCTCACCAAGAAGAAAGAGCTGATGGGCGGACAGTTTGCCTCCAATGAGACAGTAACTATCGTTGGACTGAAGCTCCGTGCAATTGAGAATGTACGTATTCTCGGACCGGTCCGCAAGGCTTCACAGGTTGAAGTATCAGCTACAGACGCAATCAAGCTTGGTATGAAAGTACCGGTGCGTGAGTCTGGAGATGTTAAGGGAAGTGCTCCTATTGCAATTGTCGGACCGAAAGGTGCGATTTATCTGAAAGAGGGATGTATCGTAGCAATGCGTCACATTCACATGTCCCCGAAGGATGCTCAGGCAGCCGGTGTGAAGGATGGAGATATCGTATCTGTTAAAGCAGACAATGAGAGAGGAACCATTTTCAATCAGGTGAAGATCCGTGTAGACGACAGCTTTACACTGGAGATGCACATTGATACAGATGAAGCAAATGCAGCAAAAATTGCCACAGGCAATACAGTTACAATTATAAAGTAATGTTTTGGAAATCATTTCCTCATTACTAAAATAAAGTGTTCAGCCATGCTGGTTCTGAAAATGACAGATGCATGCTGACTGATATAAAATTTGGAGGTTCACATGATAGTTGGCAAGGTAGTAGGAAGCGTTGTTTCCACAAGAAAAAACGAAAAGCTGATCGGCAATAAGTTTATGATCGTGGAACCGGTTCATCACATGAAAGGTGACCTCAGTCAGATTGTTGCAATCGATATTATCGGTGCAGGAATCGGAGAATATGTATTGGTGGCACAAGGAAGCGCGGCAAGAATTGGCTGCGGCGTAGAAACAGCACCGGTAGATGCCGCCATTGTAGGTATCGTTGATGACGGTGCAGGATTGGAGTAACGCCATGGATATCAAAGAATTACAGAATATTATACAGGAGAATGGTGTAGTTGGTGCCGGTGGTGCAGGATTCCCTACATACATGAAGCTGACAGATAAAGCAAATACCATTCTTATGAACTGTGCAGAGTGCGAACCTTTACTGAAATTACACAGACAGTTATTAGAGAAGCACGCTTACGAAATAATGAAAACCTTCCATATGGTTCAGGAAACAGTTGGAGCTTCTGAGGCCATTATTGGAATCAAAAAATCTTATGTTCAGACAGTAAATGCTCTGAAACAGCATATCGAAGAGTTCCCGGGAATGCGCATCCACCTTCTGGATGAAGTGTATCCGATGGGAGATGAGGTTGTACTGATCTACGAAGCAACTGGTAGAGTTGTAAGACCTGGCGGACTTCCTATTGAGCAGGGAGTTGCTGTGTTTAACGTAGAGACATTGTATAATATATACCAGGCAGTAGAGAAAAAAGAGCCTGTAACAGCCAAATATGTGTCTGTTGTAGCTGAGGTAAATCATCCGGTAACTGTAAAAGTACCTCTTGGATGTACTATGGATGATGTTGTTGCCCAGGCAGGCGGAACTACTGTAAAAGACCCGGTTTACTTTATTGGTGGACCGATGATGGGAAGAATCGGAAAAGGTTCTGACCCTGTGACGAAGACAACAAATGCGATTCTGGTTCTGCCAAAAGACCATTTAATCGTACAGAAGAAGATGCGGACTTCTGCTATAGATTTAAAACGTGCAGCATCTATTTGCTGCCAGTGTAATACTTGTACAGATCTTTGCCCACGTAACAATCTGGGACATCCGATTGATCCAGCCCGCTTCATGCGTGCAGCTTCCAATCAGGATTTCAGAGATGTTAATCCATACATCAATGCAAGCTTCTGCAGCTCCTGTGGCGTTTGTGAGATGTATGCATGTCCTCAGAGCCTTGCTCCAAGAACACTTCTTGCAGACATGAAGGGCGGACTTCGTAAGGCAGGTATTCGTCCTCCTCAGGGAGTACAGCCAGTACCAGTTAAGGAATCCCGAGAATACCGCAAGGTTCCGGAAGAACGCCTGATGGCACGTCTTGGTCTTACAAAATATGACAAGGACGCACCGATGGACGAGACACTGGTTGATATTCCAAAGGTTAAAATTCTTCTTAGCCAGCATATCGGAGCACCTGCTCAGGCAATTGTAAAAGTTGGAGATCAGGTGACAAGAGGTCAGATGATCGCTTCTCCTGCCCAGGGCTTAAGTGTTGGTATCCATGCAACCATCTCCGGTAAAGTTACCGAGGTGACAGACCGCTGGATCGTAGTTGCAAAGAATTAGAAAGGACGTGCAGAAAATGAGTAAAGCAATCGGAATGATTGAATTCAAAACTACAGCTACCGGCGTTACTGCAGCAGATGCAATGGTTAAGACATCTGATGTAGAAATCGTTGAGGCGCAGACCGTGTGTCCGGGTAAATATATTGCAATTATTACCGGTGATCTCAGTGCGGTAAAAGCTGCCGTAGATACAGCTGTAACAACATATGAGGACAAGTGCATTGACAGTTTTGTACTGGGTAATCCGCACGAGTCTCTTTTCCCGGCTATTTATGGAACTACTCAGGTTGAGGAGATCAGTGCGCTGGGAATTCTTGAAACATATGATGCAGCTTCCATTATTGAGGCTGCAGATCAGGCTGCAAAGACTGCAATTGTAGATCTTATCGAGCTTCGTATTGCAAAAGGTATGTGCGGAAAATCTTACATGATGATCACTGGTGAGGTTTCTGCTGTATCCGCATCAATCGACAGAGCGAAAGAGCTTGTTGCTGAAAAAGGCATGTATCTGGATTCCTCTGTTATTGCACATCCGGATAAGAGAATGATCGACAGCCTTCTGTAATTCTGGTCTGACCAATAAAATGAACGCGGAGGGGACCTGAACATGCTTGCGTTAGAGAGACGGAATCTGATCCTTGAGAAATTACAGAATGAGAAGCGCGTAGTAGTAAGTGAACTGAGCCAGTTATACGGAGTCTCTGAGGAAACCATCCGACGGGATCTGGACAAGCTGGAGAAGGAAGGGCTTGCCATTAAAAGCTATGGCGGAGCTGTGATCAATGAAGATGTGAGCATTGATCTCCCTTTAATGTGCGCAAGAATCAGAATGTAGTTGGGAAACAGAAGATGGCGGAAATTGTAGCTCTCTTGTGCATGACGGGGAACATCTGCTTCTGGACGCCAGCACTACTGCAGTGTTTGTGGCAAAGGCATTAAAAGAGAAGGAGCGTCTGACTGTGATCACCAATTCCATGGAGATCCTTCTGGAACTGGCAGATGTGTCAGGATGGAATATTATTTCCACAGGTGGGATGATGAAGGAAGGCTATCTGGCTTTCCTTGGATCCCGGACAGAAGAAGTCATTCGCTCTTATTTTGTAGATACCGTTATTTTTTCCTGTAAGGCTCTTGATGAGAACTGGGGAGTAATGGAATCACAGGAAGCTTTTGGAACAGCAAAGAGAGCAATGCTGGATTCAGGACGTAAGAAAATCCTGGTTGTGGACAATACGAAATTTGACCAGACCGCATTTTCCGTTGCCGGAAGATTGCGGGATGTTGATATCGTCGTGACAGATGCGAAGCCTTCTGAAAAATGGCTGAAGCTTTTTAAAGAAGAGGGCGTGGAGTGCAGATATCCGGAATCTGTCCGATAGAAGCTTTCTGCTTACAAAAGAAAGCTGCAATAAAGGAGCATTGAATTATGAAAACTTTTGAAATGAAAACAGTCATCCATTTTGGTGACAATGCCCTGGATAGACTGGCAGAACTGCCATACAAAAAAGTTCTGGTGATCACAGATCCATTCATCGCAAAAGGGAAAATGATCGAGCTGATCACAGACCCATTGAGACGCGGTGGCAAGGAGTTTGAAGTATTCAGTGATGTTGTGCCGGATGCACCGGTAGGAAAATCGCAGAAGGTGTAAAGAAGTTCCTGGAGTATCAGCCGGAGGTTGTAGTAGCTGTCGGAGGTGGCTCTGCAATTGACTCATCCAAGGCAATCCGTGAGTTTGCCCTGAAGATCAACAATTACGGCAAAGTAGGTCTTATTGCAATTCCTACTACCAGTGGTACCGGATCTGAGGTTACCTCTTTTGCAGTTGTAAATGATACAGATAATCATGTGAAGTATCCGCTGATCTCAGACAGCCTTACAGCTGATGAGGCAATCCTGGATGCAGAACTGGTAAAGAGCGTTCCGCCCTCTATCACAGCAGATACAGGTATGGACGTACTGACTCATGCAATTGAGTCTTATGTAAGTATCAATCACAATGAATTTTCATCTGCTCTTGCTGAAAAGTCAATTGAAATCTGCGGAGTCTTTCTGTTAAGAGCATACCTTGACGGCGGCGATATGCATGCCCGTCAGAAAATGCATGTAGCTTCCTGTCTTGCCGGACTGTCTTTTAATGCTGCAGGACTTGGAATCACACATAGTATGGCACATCAGCTGGGAGCTATTTTCCATATTCCGCATGGACGTGCCAATGCAATGCTGCTTCCGCATATTGTAGAATTTAATGCAAATATCAACAAACATAGCAGAAGCCAGCAGGAATATCTTCCGGCAGTAAAGCGATATGCCAATATTTCACATATTCTTGGACTGAGTAACTACAACAAAGTAATGTCTGTAAGATCTCTTGTAAACTGGATTCAGTTTATGCAGAAGGAAATGAATATTCCGCTTACGATTAAAGAAATGGGAACTATTTCTGAGGATGAGTATTTTGCAGCAATTGACAAAATGGCAAACCTGGCGCTTGCTGATGCCTGCACAACTGCCAACCCAAGAGTCCCAACAAAAGAGGATATTGTGAAGATCTACAGGAAATTGTGGTCATTTTAATGAATTTAAGAGTTGCTGTTCACTTTGTGCTCGGTAACATATAAGAGACTTTGGACAGATACGGTGGAACTGCGTGTATTTGTCCAGAGTCTGTTTATAACTAATGTAGTGAACGTAAGATAATGTGGATTATTTCCTGCTCTTGCACGAACCTTGTCTTATATTCAGTGTATTGGTGCATAATAAAATCCATTTTGCCGCATGGGTAAAATGTCAGGAGAAAGTCGTATGAGTATTTATACAAAGAATGGTGACAAGGGAACTACCAATCTTGTCCATACGAAAAACGTTTCCAAAGCGGATGACCGAATCCAGCTGGAGGGAACCATAGATGAACTTTCCTGCCATATTGGAGTGTTGAAAACCATGATCAGAGATGGAGATACCATCCGTTTCCTGGAAAAGATCCAGGAAAATCTGACCAGAATTGATGCAGGAGTGGCAGATCCATATAATAGAGAGTATAAGATCAATGATGACAAGACAGAGCTTTTAGAGGAAGAGATTGACCGTTTGACGGGGCTTTTTCATATGCCGAAGGAATCCTCTTTACCTGGGGCTTGTCGCTTGTCTGCTGAGATTGACGTGACTTGGGCTGTGGCCAGAAGAGCGGAGCGTGATCTTGCCGCTGTAAGTGTAAAGTTTGGTTCTGACACAGGAAGCAAGAAATATATGAACCGTCTGGCAGATTATCTGTATGTGCTTGCACGCTACGAAGAAGCGGAGGCAGCAGGTCAGAAGACGGGAACGTCAAAGCTTGTAGAAACTGACGCATCTTCTGAAAATACGGAACTACATGCAAGTGGAACTGAGAAAGTGGCAGAAGGAAGTGTGAGCGTGGATACGAAAGTTGAAAATTCTCTCATATCTGGTACCTCTGATTCTGTAGACGAAGCTGTAATTCAGGCAGTACTGCGCCGCATGGGTATGCAGAATAAGATTACACTGGATGGAGCGAAGAAGCTGATCGGGAAAATCGAACAGGAAGCCCTTCGCCGCGGTAAGAAAGCGGTGATTGCAGTTTGTGGTCCGGAAGGAAATCCAATTGCCGTTCATGTAATGGACGGAGCATTTCTGGTAAGCTTTGATGTCGCTTTGAAAAAAGCTTATACTTCTGTTGCGGTGAAGATGTCCACCATGGAATTATCTAAACTGGCTCAGCCAGGCGGAACCTTTTATGGCGTAGATAAGATGGATGGTGGAAAAATCGTGATTTTCGGAGGCGGTGTGCCGTTGAAATCCGGAGATACGATTATCGGAGGTCTTGGTATAAGCGGAGGCACAGGAGAGGAAGATCACAGCCTGGCAGAATATGCATTGTCCGTATTACCGGAAATATTGTAGTTGGAATATAGTACAAAGATTATGACAGGGAAAGGCTATTTTTTCAGGAAAGAGAAAAAGCCTTTCTTTTTTTCGTACGGAGCTTTTGAGACAGAAAGCAGTTTATAACCTGTTTTATCAATAGTCTCTTTCAGTTTTGCTTCATCAAGATCATTTTCTGTAAGGATAATCGTCTCTCCTTTTGTATGGGATGAGGTGACTTTTTTTACAGAAAAGTTATTACGAA
>ENA-OQEX01000584-OQEX01000584.1-human-gut-metagenome-genome-assembly--contig:-NODE-584-length-18495-cov-4.392095_pt1 | contig 18495 bp, 14 predicted proteins | sample MGYA00242802_ERZ504649 | MGnify/ENA primary metagenome ERZ504649 (study PRJEB26092, sample SAMD00036194) | human gut metagenome | host: Homo sapiens | study: EMG produced TPA metagenomics assembly of...
TCTCATTTTGGCTTGCAGCTGCGCCCGGTCCGGTTCAGCTTTTCTGCCAGTTCCCCGGCAAAACCGTCGGTAGACAGCCGGACGGTCTGCCCTGCGCCAGTGCTTCCAGACCGTTTGCCACGGTCTCCAGCCGCTTTGCCCCCGCCAGCTCAGCCAGAAGCAGAGCGCCAGCCCCAGCAGCAGCATTCCCAGCGCTGCCGCCGGGAGCACCCGCACCATGCTCAGGGCAAAGTCCGGTGAGCTGTAAATGCTGTACTTCCACAGGCTCCCCTTTGGCAGCCCGATGACGAACAGTCCGTAGGGTTCTGTCCAGCAGAACACCGGGTAATCCGCCAGATACCAGCGGGCAAATTGGGCGATATCGCCGGGAGTGTAGGCATGGTTCAGCTCCTGCGGCAGGCCGTAGCTCCAGCGGATGTTTCCCACATCGTCCAGCACCATCGCCCACTCGTAGCCGTTCATCCATTCCTGCGGGGTGCGTTCTGCCCCAAAGGCAAGCCCTTCGGCGGTCTCCACCATGGAATCCGCGATCTCGCCGGATGAATACTCCCGCTGCGGCAGGCTGCAGCCCTCCTGCCAACCAGCCAGCCCAGCACTGCAACACCGGAAAACAACAGCAGCAGAACGATGCCCACCGCCGCCAGCACATACCGCCGGATCAGGCGCACAAAGGTTTCATGCTTCTTCCCCCTTTGTCAGCTTATAGCCAATGCCCCGCACCGTCCGCAGAAACTGCGGCGCACCGGGTTCGGCTTCCAGCTTCTCCCGCAGATGCCGGATATGTACACCCAGACTGTTCTCGTAGCCATAGTAATCTGCGCCCCAGACCGCCGCACAAAGGGCATCGTAGGTAACGATGTGTCCCCGGTTCTCTGCCAATTTCCGCAGCAGCGCCAGCTCGGTAGCGGTCAGCGCCAGTGTTTTGCCCTCCGGCAGGGTAACAATGGCATCATTCAGGTCTACGCACCGCTCCCCCAGCTGCAAAGGTGCCGGTTTTGTACGGGACAGCTCTGCCCGGTACGCCCGCTGCAAAATATGCTGCACCCGCAGCAGCAGCTCCTGCATCAGAAAAGGCTTGGTCAGGTAGTCATCTGCGCCAAGACCCAGCCCGAACAGACGGTCGGCATCCGCATCCCGTGCGGAGAGGAACAGCGCCGGGACATCCGCTTTTGCCCGCAGCGCCCGGAACAGCGAAAAGCCATCCCCATCCGGCAGGTTGATATCCAAAATCATCAGCTCCGGCTGCTCTGCCGCAAAGCAGGCGCGGGCAGCGGCGCAGCTTTGGGCGGTTCTGATATGGCCATATCCTGCGCCCCGCAGCTGCTCACACAGCAGTGCCAGCAGTTCGGCGTTGTCGTCCACAAGCAGGAGCTTTGCATCATAAACGGTATCCATAAGGGCAGTTCTCCTTTCCCGCCTTTACTATACCACACTTTTTGCGCCGCAGCGGAAAACACCTGCAAATTTAAGGGTAAATTAAGCTGCGCTTCCGGTCAGTTTAAGGCAGCGGGTGTATTCTGGCATCGTTCCGAAAACCATGAATGCGAAAGGAGACCATTTATGAAACCTGTGATCGAGACCCATGCCCTTTGCAAAGGCTACCATGGCCGTCCGGTGGTGGATCATTTGAACCTGACTGTCCCGGAGGGCTGTGTCTACGGCTTTTTAGGCCCCAACGGTGCGGGCAAATCCACCACCATGAAGATGCTGCTGGGGCTTGTACACCCCACCGGCGGCAGCGTGGAACTGCTGGGGCACACCCTGAACGAAGCAAACCGCATTGCCCTGCTGCGGCAGACCGGCAGTCTGATCGAATCCCCCTCCGGTTACCTGCACTTGACCGCCCGGGAAAACCTTTCCATCGTGGCTGACCTGAAAGACGTGGACCGGAAGGACATCAGCCGGGTGCTGGAGATCGTACACCTGACCAAAGACGCTGACCGGAAGGTGGGGCAGTATTCCCTTGGCATGAAGCAGCGGCTGGGCATTGCCATGGCGCTGCTGGGCAGCCCCAAACTGCTGATCTTGGACGAACCTACGAATGGTCTGGACCCGGCAGGCATTCAGGAGATGCGCAGTCTGATCGCTTCCATGCCCCAGACCACCGGAGCCACCGTGCTGATCTCCAGCCACCTGCTGGGCGAGATCGAGCAGATGGTGGATCAGGTGGGCATCCTGAACCACGGCAGGCTGCTGTTCGAGGGCTCCTTGCAGCAGCTGCAAAAGCACAGCCGGGGCGGCATTCTGCTGCGGGTGCTGGACGCACCCAAAGCCGCAGCCGTCCTGCAGCAGCAGGGGGTAAAGGCCGCTATGCCGACAGACCAGCCGGACACCCTGCAGCTCCCCCCGCTGCCGGACGAAGCGCTGGCGGCACTGGTCTGTACTCTTGCCGAAAGAGGCGTGGGCGTGGTTGGACTGACTGCACAGACAAAGAGCCTTGAGGACATCTTCCTCAGCCTGACCCAGACCAGCGGGGAGGTGGCGTAAGATGGCAGCTTTCCGTGCAGAACTGCAAAAAGCCCACCATCGGCACGACCTTGCTCTCTGCCTGCTCATCCCCGGCATTGTTGTGCTGTGGTGGGCGGCCTTGCCCCGGCAGACCCGGAGGAGCTTGCCAACGGTTACAGCGCCCTGCTTTACAGCCTGCCCGTCATTGAAGCCATTCTGATGCCGGTGATGATGGCAGTGCTGGCCTCCCGGCTGTGGGATATGGAGATCAAAGGCAACACCGCAAAGCTGCTCTACACCCTGCAGAGCCGCCGCAGCCTGTTTGCAGGCAAGGCGGTCTTTGGAGTGCTGGAGGTGCTGTTGGTCACGGTGCTGGAGCTGGCCTGCGTTCCGGTCCTGGGGCGCGTTCATGGTTATACCGAAGCCTTTCCCACTGGGCAGCTGGTCTACCTATTCATCTGCACGCTGGCGGTGGACACAATGCTCTTCTTTGGCGAATTTCTGCTGATGCTGTGGGTGGGCAATCCCCTGCCGGCGCTCTGCGTGGCATCGTAGGGGCACTGGTGGGGCTGTTTTCTGCTTTTATGCCGCCTCTTGCCAGTTACTTTGTGCCTTTTGGGTACTACATCCCTCTGAGCGCCTACGAAGTGGCGAACTGGGACAAGGCTACCCACACCGTCACCTACGGCACCCGCCCCTTCAACTGGGTGCTGCTGGCCTTCACCCTTGCGCTGGGCGCTGTGCTGTTTGCCCTTGCGTGGCGTAAGGTACAGGACGAGGAGGTATAAAACCATGCTGAAACGCTGTATTCTTGCGGAGAACCGCAAACTCCACGCATCCCCCATCTGGGCAATGTTCTTTGCGCTGCCCATTCTTTCGGCCACCTACGGCACTTTAAATTATCTGCAAAATCTTGAGATCCTCACCGACGGCTGGTATAGCCTGTGGACCCAGCACACCCTGTTTTATTCCATGTTCTTCTTCCCTGCCATGGCAGCCACCTATGCTGCTACTTGTGGCGGCTGGAACATCTGGGGCACAACTGGAACCTGATCATGGCAAGCCCCGTACCGCCGCTGGACCTGTTTGCAGCAAAGTTTGCTGTGGTGACAAAGCTGGCGCTTCTGACCCACGGTTTTGTGTTTGCGCTGTTCGTGTTCTGCGGCAAGGTATTTGCCCATCTGCCCGGCTGCCGCCGGTCACCTTACCTCTGTTTTACTGCGGGGACTGCTGGGTGCGTTGGCTGTCATTGCCGCACAGCTGGTGCTGGCCATGGTCATCCGCAGCTTTGCCGTGCCCATTTTTTGGGGCTGCTGGGCGGCATTACCGGCATCTTTATCAGCTCCAAAGGCTTTGGAATCCTGTGGCCCTATTCCCTGATGCAGCTGGGTATGAACTCCAACAAAAGTGCGGATGCTCTGGCTGGCAGCTACGGGCTGTTTGCCTTCAGCTGCATCTTCTGGCTGGGGACGATGTTCCTTCTGGCATGGCTGCTTTTACGCCGGGAGGATGTGCGGGCATAAAATAGAAATCTGCGTATCTGCTCCTGCCAAGAGGGCTGGCACCGTCCAGCCCTCTCTCTTTTTGCAAAAGTTTCCCTCGCTTTTTCTTGCGCACTGCCGAAAGTGACGTGTTCTCAAACGTTCGCGTTTGCGAAGTGGAGCAATGAAAGCCCCAGTGGGGCTTTTAAGTGACCGAACGGTCTGCGTTAGCAGATGGAGGGCCTCGCCCCGACAAGTTCCATTTTTATGCAAAGGAAGGCAGGCTGTGCAAGCCATACGCAGAAACACCCCCGATTCGGGCAAATGTGCAAACGGTGTGCAGAAAGTGTGCAGCCGCTTTTCCACATAAAGAAAGAGCGTCAAATCTTTCGATTTGACGTTCAATATCCGGTGCACCTCGCGCACTCATATCCGAACTTTTCTCCGCTTTCACGGCTTCCCCGAAAGCGACCGTTTCTGTACCTTCCTTATAGTTAAAGGTAATAAGCACCTTATCATCATAGAGATAGATGGCATTGATGAAGGTATCCACCAGTGCCTGCCGCTGCTCCGGCTGGGTCATATCCAGCTTGCGGAAGCGGAGCAGCCAAAACCGGACGAACTCTTCTTTCATCTTCGGCTTGGCCAGCCGTTCCTCTGCAATGCGGGCTTGCAGTTCCTTCCTCTGCTCTTCCAGAGCTTCCAGCCGCTCCTTGGTGGAGCTGGTCAGAATGCCCATCTGGATAGCGTTCAGCATATTTGTGATGCCGACTTCCGTTTCCTTCAACTGCTTTTCATAGATGGGCAAATCCGTGCTTTCCTGATTTTGCAATTCCATGACTTTGGCAATGATGGCATTCATGGAAGCGTCATCTTCCACCAGCTTCATGGTTTCGTTGACCACCAGATCTTCCAGCCACTGTTTCCGCACGGCCTTTTTATCGCAGGTCTTTTTCTTCTTGGCAGCAGCACACTTGTAGTAGGTATACATTTTCCCGGTGTGGCTGACACCGCTTTCTCCGAACATCAGTGCACCGCACTTACCGCAGTACAGCTTGGTGGTGAGCAGATAGCTTTCCTCTGCCTTATGACGGGCAGGGGCCTTTTTATTTTTCGCCAGCTTTTCCTGCACCTTGTTGAACAGCTCTTCCGATACCAATGCCGGGATTGCATTGGGCTGTACCACATCCCGCAAACGCAATTCGCCGATGTACCGTCGATTACTCAGCATCCGCTGAATCGTATTGTAGGACATCTCCCCGCCCATTGAATTTTTGATGTTGTGTGCCTTTAACCAATCCCGCAGGTCAGTCATGGTCGCACCGTCCACATACTTCTGGAATGTCTGCTCCACATACGGAGCCAACAACGGGTCGGGCTGGTAATGCCGGGTCTCATCGATCATGTATCCGAACGGAATCGTGCCGCCATTATAAATACCCTTGAGAGCATTTTCGGTCATGCCGCGCACGACCTTTTCGGACAGGTCAGCCGAGTAATATTCGGCATAGCCCTCCAGCACCGACTCCAGAATAATGCCCTCCGGGCCAGCCGAAATGACTTCCGTTGCCGATACCAGTTTCACGCCGTTTCGCTTCAGCTGAGTCTTGTACCGGGCACTGTCGTAGCGGTTTCGGGCAAAGCGGTCGAGCTTCCAGACAATGATGATGTCAAAGATGCCACGCTCACTGTCCTTAATCATCTGCTGGAACTGCGGGCGGTTATCGGTCTTGGCGGAGATAGCACGGTCAATGTAATGCTTCACCACCGTGAAGCCGTTCTTTTCCGCATAGGCGGTGCATTCCCGGATCTGACCTTCAATGGATTCTTCGCGCTGGTTGTCACTGGAATAGCGGGCATAGATCACGGCGGTCATGGCAGGCACCTCACTTTACACATCATTAAACGGCGAACGGTTCTTTCAAAATGTAGTTTCGTATAATATATACCATATTTTACAACGGTTTGCAATGGAAAAATCAGCGAACAGCATTTAATTCTTTTCGTAAATCAGATGCCCACCGACCTATGGTTTTCGCCATAAGCTGGTGGGCATCTGTTGTTCTGGCTTATAATTCACTGATGGTTGCAGTAATGGCTGCATGAGGATTCGCCTGACCGGGTTATATACTGCCAGCACCACAGCCGCCAGCACGACTACGACAATCACGGCAAGACAGCTCCACGGCACCTGCCACGCTGCACCGAAATAATGGGTGATGAGCAGGATATACAGCTTCCGATTCAGCACAAGACCCAGCGCAATGCCCACCACAAGACCGGACACCGCATAGGTGCCAGCTTCGGCAGAGATCATGCGTTTCAGCTGTGCATCATCCATCCCGATGGCACGCAGGATGCCATACTGCTTCATTCGCGCCGACACGCTCATGGAAATGCTGTTGATGATGTTCAGAATGGTGATTCCTGCAATCACGATGAGAAACGCATAGACCACCAGATGGAACGCCCAGTAGGTGCTTTGTATCATCCGATTTCCTTCGATTCGGTTGGAAAAAATAACCTGCTTGTTTAACGTGTCGCTCAGCAGGGTGTGTATTTGAGCAATGGCTGCGTCTGCTGTGGTATCTTCTAGTTGAATATCGATCACCGCATAGCGGTTCTGCCCGGTCAGCTGATGGAAGGTTTCTTCGGTACAGATAACAGTCGGGGAATCGGTACTGCTGAACGGGCTGTCGTCCAATACACCCACGACTGTGAGCTTTGCATCCTCCAGCTGAATGGTATCCCCCACGGTCAGGGAGTTGCTTTTGTCGAATACCGTCAGCACAGGTATGTGCCATCCTCCGACTCCTGCGGAAGGGTTCCGCTGATCAGGTCTTTTTTCGCCCAGCCAAACTGTATCGTATCGTATGAAATCAGGTCGATGGACCCCTGTTTTCCCTGATATTCCGCCGGGAACGGGCAATACATCCGCCCGAATGCGTGTTTGACTTCCGGCAGAGCTTCCAGCTGCTCCACCAGCACCGGGTCAAGGACATTTTGCCCGGATGTTTCAGCCACCGATAAATCCGGTGCGTAGGGCTGCAACGGATTCAGCGCAAATCCAACCCATCGAAGCAAAACTGAAAAGCTCAAAAACAGGAGAATGCTCAACACAAAGGAACCTGTCATCAGAAGCAAGTTCTTTTTGGACGAGGTTGCATGGCTCACGCCCAAAGAAAGCTCTGTACGACTTCCAAACAACCGAGCATGACACGGAGAATCCGCTGCATTTTCCACCGCATTCCCGGTTGCTGCTGTGATCGGAGAAGCTTTTGCCGCCCGCCGTGCCGGAGAAGATGCCGCGAACCAAACCGTGACTAGTCCCAATACCATTCCGCAAACAATGCCGACCGGGCTTATTCCGAACACCGGCAAAGAGCTGAATTCATCGCCGACAAATCCACGCAGAAAGGCACACAATCCCCATGTGGAAACGACTCCCAGCACACACCCTGCTGGAACAGCAGTTTTACACCAGAAAAGAGCTTCCAGCCGGACAAGCGTCCGAACCTGATTTTTTCCTGCCCCAAGACAACGCAGCATTCCATAATAGCTGGTACGCTGAGCTACATTGCTGTTGATGCTGCCTGTGATCATAAAAATTCCGGCAAGGACGACCATGCCAGCCAACACAGCCGCTACCGCATATAAGCCTACAATATAACCGTTGTTGCTGCTTGCGTTCAACGCCATCAGGTAAGTATTTTCGGAGATTTTTTCTTCTGAAATTCCGTACTTGTTTTCGATGTTCACAATGGACTGCCGCAAATTGGTACGTGGCTTGAACTGGATGAAATACTGTGTTTCAAAGGATTCTTCTACCTGTGCGGCAATCTGAGAAAATGTACTGCGGTTCATCACCAGCACAACAGCATCATACTGGTTCGCATCGGAGGTATCCTCATTGAAACCTGCGACAGTAAGCAAAATGGTCTGTCCATCCGGGAGCGTCAGCGGAATCGCTGTACCGACCGTAACATCCAGCCAATCCCGGATGTTTGCTGTCACGAGCACTTCGCCATCCGCCGGGGCAGTGCTACACTGCATTCCCGGAAAGATTTGAAGGATTGCATCATCTGCTCCTACCAGTGCGGCACGTTTATCTCCGGCAAAGTAGTTTTCCGTAAGGGAAGCGTTGATGTCGCTATACGCCGAAAATGCAGCAACATCCTCCTGTGCGGCAAGCTCTGCGGCTGTTTCAGGGGAGATGTCCTTTACCATGATATGCCAGTTTCCGTTTTTGTTCAGCTGGTTTGAGGTTTCCATCCGAATCGCCATATCTGCCATACTGAACACCGCCGTGACCAGAAACACCGCAAGGACGATGCACAAAATCGTCATGCGGTTCTGCCGTCTGCGTACCTTGGCAGAAATCGGGATCAGGCTCAGATAGCTTTTCATTTCTGTGCTGCTCATTCCCGGCACCTCCCAAATCGGTCAGGCAGCCGTCCGATACCTGCAGCACCGGTCTGCCGTCTGCGCAATGCTGCGGTTGTGGGTGATCATCAGGATGGTCTGCTCGTATTTCCGGGATGTTTCTTTTAGCAGGGCAATGACCTCGCTGGTGTTCTGGGTGTCCAGATTGCCGGTCGCTCATCCGCCAAAATCAGCGAAGGGCGGGTCATCAGGCGCGGCCAATGGCTACCCGTTGCTGCTGCCCACCGGAAAGCTGGCTTGGCAGATGCTTCCGACGGTCTTTCAGATTCAGCACGGTCAGCAGTTCTTCCAGATATGCCCTGTCCGGCTTTTGGTAGTCCAGCAGCACCGGAAACAGGATGTTCTGTTCTACGGTCAGTTCCGGGATGAGGTTGAATGCCTGAAAGATAAAACCGATATTGCGGCGGCGGAAGATCGTCAGCTCCCGGTCTTTCATGGCAAAAACATCCTTGCCATCAATCAGCACCTTGCCGGAAGTCGGCGTATCCAGTCCACCAATCAGGTTGAGCAGGGTGCTTTTGCCGGAGCCGGATTCGCCAACGACCGCCACATATTCGCCTTTCGGCACTGAAAAGCTAACATCTTTCAGCGCATGGACAGCGGTTTCTCCGCTGCCGTAGGTCTTACAGAGGTGGTTGACTTCTAAAAGTTCCATAGTGTATCCCTCACTTTACAGGTTCCTTCGATTCAGACGGATTATCTCTGTCTGTGCAGAAAAGGATAACACGTCAACCTTACTGCAAGCCTACACCCAGCCTACAATTTTGTAGGAATCGGAAAATTCAGAGTAAAGGTCGTGCCCTTTCCCAGCTCGCTGTCTACTTCAATGGTGCCGTGATGGGCTTCCACAACGGCTTTTGCCAGCGGCAGACCTAGCCCGATGCCCTGTGTATCCTGTGAAAAGCGGCTGCGATAAAACCGTTTGAAGATATGGTACAAATCCTCCGGGTGGATACCGCTGCCGTTGTCGCGCACTTTGATCTGAACCATGGACGGCAGTGCATTCCACTCTACCTGAATCGTATCTCCGCTCTTTGTGTGGTCAAGGGCATTCTTTACAAGATTGTCCACAGCTTCCTGCATCCAGTCACGGTCGCACCAAAGTGTAACCAGCTCTGAGCCGGACAGAACAAGTTTTTTCTGTTCCTGCTTGGCACGATAGTTATACTGCCGCGCGATATCTTGCACCATTTCAGCAACATTTTCGTTTTTCTTCTCCAAGACGACCGAACCGGCATCCAGCCGGGTGATTTTGAGCAGATTCTGCACCAGCGTTTCGATGCGGTCCAACTCCTGTTCGGACAGGTCTGCAAACTCTTTGACCTCCGATGGCGAAACAGCTTCGTCCTGAAGCAGACCGTTGTAGATATTCAACGCCGCCAGCGGTGTTTTGAGCTGGTGCGAAATATCTGCAATGGTATTTTTCAAAAAACGCTTCTCCCGTTGCTCGTTGTCTGCGTGTGCGCTCAGAACTACCGCCAATGCATTAACGGAGTGAAACAGACGGTAAAATTCTCCCTCCCGGTCGCAGTCCAGTCGTGCATCCGGGTTGCCATCCAGACAGCTTTGGATTTGCTGGACTGCCTGTTCCAGAAGCGCGCTCTGCCTTTGGAAATAGCGAAAAAGCACGCCCCAGAGGCAGCCGCCCAGCAGCAGAAAAACCAACAGTACCCCGAAAGAAAATACATGCGTCGTATGCCATACGATGCCCTGCGTGAGAGCCAATGCCACCGCCCAGACCGCCAGCACGGCTTGGAACAAATTTCGGATCTCCCGGTTTGCGAATACTTTCATACGGCACCTTTACCCATTCCATTTATATCCCATGCCGCGGACAGTCAGCAGCATCTGCGGTTTGCCGGGGTCGTCCTCAATCTTCATCCGCAGCCGCCGGATGTACACTGTTAAGGCACTGCTGTCAATGTAATCCCCATCGCAGTCCCACAGTGCATCCAGAATTTGTTCCTTGGATAGCACGGCATTCGGATGCTGCATAAAGAAGCAGAGCAGCTTGTACTCTGCGCCGGTCAGTTCCAGCAAGATTCCGTTTTTGTACGCCTGCCCCTGCAACAGCCGGACGGTGATGCTGCCCGATTCCAGTACGGGTTCTCCTGCGCTGGACGCATTTGCACGGCGAAGCAGTGCATTGACCCGCGACAACAGGACACCCAGCTTGAACGGCTTGGTCAGGTAATCATCCCCGCCCAGTTCCAGTCCCATGATGATATTCATTTCCTCATCCGAAGCGGTCAGGAACAGAATCGGCACGTTGGATGTGCGCCGCACCTTCTGGCAGAAATCAAAGCCAGAGCCATCCGGCAGGGAAACATCCAGCACCAGCAGGTCATATTTTCTGTCTGACCACAGCACCTCGCTTCTGCCAGCGTCCGGGCTGTATCCAGTGCAAAGCCCTGTTTCTTGAATGCAAAGGTCAGCCCACTGATCAGGCTCAGATCATCTTCCAAAAGGAACAGTTTCCTCATGATTCCCTCTCTTTTCCGCGTTTTGTGTGTCCTACAGGTTCAAAAGCATTATAAGTTTTTTCTGCGAACATTACAATGTGCGAAACGGAAATTGTTTCTTGCCGTGTGTTAAATATAAATCCTACTATCACAACTTTATCGCAATAAATTTCACAAAACCATCTTGACGCACCCTGCAAACCATGATATTCTCTATCACAAATCCCACCGATTTTGTGGATTGGTTTGAAATCATCCACAAGATGTGGTCGTGTTCATTTTGAACACTGCCTCGCCGTGGATCATCCCTGAAAGATTAACCGCCCCTCAACACACCCGATCGTTTTGCCGCCGATTCACCCCGACAAAATCCATCGCTGCGCTGCTCGGGCGGTATTTTTCTTTATGGGAAACATACCTTGAAAATTTCATAAGCCGACCGGACGTGATACCGACTTTTCGTCAACGCCGCTACACAAACAGGGGCAGGAACTGCGTTCGGTGTGAACGGTGACTCCCATACATGAGCAGATCCCTCTACTTATTTTTTGCGTCTTAACAATTCGGAAACATTTGTCGAGAGTTGATTTTGAGCGCAGTTGTAGAGGGCAAGAACCGTCCCGTGGACACAAATTTTCAATTCTTGAAATTCTGTGTTCCTCCGGGACTACACTTCTGCAACGCTCGTGCGTTTCCGAAGTGCTTCTTGTTGGGGCGTGCCTACCCCAAACCCTGCCGAGTAACAATAAAGTTCATAATTGTTCCATGGACTGAGTATAACACATCCTTCGACGATACACTACTCCTCTTTTTGCAAATCCAATTATCTTCGGTGACCTGTCGTGAGATGCAATTATTTCATGTCGTTTCACCAATCACTTGACTTGGTTTGAAAAAACACAGAGCATATGATACAATAGAATAAATAATGTTGTCTACCGAGAAAGGAAGTGTCTTTCCATGAAAAAAATCCATAAGTTCTTTTCTAAAGATTTGCTCCATATTCTTGGTGCTGTTGGGATTTTTGTTGCTTTTCTGATTTCTATCGCCTATAAGCAAGTTGGAATCGGGGCACTCATAGCTGCGTGGCTTATTGCTATGGCAATTATCGGGGTAGCATGGATTACAGACATCCGCAAAGCAGACCTGCTGAAAAACGGAAAGATTGTTTCCGGAAAAGTTAATGCAGTAAAAAGGGTTCACATAAAATTCCACATGAGTACTATCACCTTGCTGATGAAGATGTAATTTATCCTTGGGTGATTCGGTACCAATACAAGATTGGAAAAGACACTTATTATGGACAGTCCCATTGGTTTTGGTTCAACCCTCTCGTGAGCAAGGGAACACCTATAAAGGTGACTATTGACCCTCAAAACCCAGAAAGAAGCATTGTTGCTGCATGGGAAAGTTAATAGGTTGTTTCTTTCCTCTATGATGACGGAAATTTCAAAGGAGCGTAATCTCCTTTGGCACACGACTTTGGAACAAAGTCTAGTGTGTTACACCTCGATAGAGGTGTGCCGCTCCCAGACACAAAAAGTCCCATGGCCAACACCTCGGCGGTGTGGTCATGGGACTTAATGCTTTTTAGGCCTAGCGGAGTGAACAGTAACCAATCCTGACATCCAGTTGCCGTGTCATTTGTTGAATACTGTTTTACGAACAGTCTGCGGACGTGAAGACCCACCATTATATCATCAGCTTCGACCCCAGAGATGCAGCCGACAACGGCTTGACCATGGAAAAAGCACAGGCACTTGGCCTGAAATTCTGCGAAGAAAACTTCTCCGGTCACCCCGCCATCGTCTGCACTCACCCCGGATGGGCATAACCATTCGGGAAACATCCACGTCCACATTGTGATCGGCAGTATCCGCACACGAGAGGTGGAACGTAAGCCCTATATGCAAAAGCCCCGTGACTGGCGTGAGGGTATGAAGCACTCCAGCACAGCCCAGACCATGCGGCACTTGCGTGTTGAGGTCATGGAACTGTGCGAGGGTGCCGGACTGTACCAGATCGACCTGCTCAACGGCTCGAAAGAGCGCGTGAGCGAAGCTGAGTATTGGGCGCGTAGGCGTGGTCAGTTGAAACTTGACCGTGAGAACGCAGCCCTCACCGCAGCTGGACAGCCGCCCCAGCAGAAGAAGTTTGAAACCGTGAAGGACACTTTGCGGAAACAGATTTCTTCGGTGTTGTACCGCACAACGAGTTTTGAAGATTTTTCTGACAGGCTCATGCAGCAGTATGGTATTGCCGTCAAGGAAAGCCGTGGGTGTCTGAGCTATCTGCCGCTGGCAGAACGAAGTTTATCCGCGCGAAACATCTCGGGGACAAGTTCGATAAGACGGCAGTGCTTGCCACATTGCAGGCAAACGCCGAACGCAAACCCAAGGTACAGTCCAAGCAGGATACCATCGGGAAACTGATCGACATCCAGTCGAGGATGACCGAGGGCAAAGGCATTGGCTATAAGCGTTGGCTCACGAAACACAATCTCAAAGTTATGGCACAGACCGTGAAGCTTCTGCAGGAAAAGGGCTTGACCGACGAGGACGCTCTGAACCAGCGCATCACCGAACTGGAAACCAAGTATCACGACTCGCTGGCGGTGGTGAAAGACCTCGAAGGTCGCATGAAAACCAACAATGAGCTGCGCTATCACATCGCAGCCTACACCAGCACCAAGAATGTCGCACAGCAGCTAAAGACCGCCAAGCGACCCGCAGCCTTTGAGGAGCAGCACCGTGCAGAGCTGACAGCGTACCGGGCGGCAGCAGCCTATTTCAAGGCAAACAGCATCACAAAGCTGCCCAGCCCGAAAAAGCTGGAAGCCGAGTATGCGCAGCTGGCATCCGAAAAGGCAAAGTTCTACGAGCAGTACAAGGAAGCCAAGGAAGAACTGCTCAAACTGAAAACCGCAAAGCAGAATGTTGCGTCCTTTTTCCGGGAGGAAGAACCGGCGCAGCAGGAGAGATAAAGGAGTGTGCGAATGATCAACCTGAAAATCGATCCGGAGTTCCAGTCCCAGATTCCTCCTCTGACCAATGATGAATTTAAGCAGCTTGAAGAGAATATCCTGAAAGAGGGCAAGCTGATTTCTCCTTTGATCGTGTGGAACAACACACTTGTTGACGGACACAATCGTTATGCAATCCTCCAAAAGTACCCAGAGATTTATTTTTCCACCATGCCGCTCCCGTTTGAAAGCCGGGAAGAAGTTCTCGCTTGGATCTGCAAGAACCAGTTGGGGCGGCGCAACCTCACGCCGGAGCAGAAGAAGTTCCTCATTGGAAAACAGTACAGTGTGGAGCATCGGAAGCCCGGTGGAAACGGCAACAACCAGCACACGGCTGCTGCTAAGAAAACCGTCCCGGAGGAATTGTGTCAATTTGACACAATTCCTCCCACTGCCTCAGAAGCAAGCGTTCGTAAGCAGATTGCAGAGCGGAACAATGTCAGCGAATCCTACGTTGCCCGTTCTGAAAAGTTCATGCGCGGCGTAGAGATCATGGAACAGATGGTGCCCGGTATGCAGGAGAAAATCCTGTCTGGGCAATTCAAAGTCCGTGATGCCGATATGCACCGCCTCGCTAGAGCTGATTTTCCGAACCGCAAGCAGATCGTGCACGAGATTCTGCACCCGGAAGACCGTCCCGCTCCGCAGTCGAGCTACTCACACTATTCTGGAATCAACTACTCCGCGCTGGAGGTCGCTGTCCGGCGGATTCAGCAGGACTTTGATTTTTTGATGAGATACTTGCCTAAGCTGCCGGACGATTCCTACGCCAAAACTGAAACACTAAAAATCCTCAAGCAGCACAAAGCGTATATGGCACAGTTTGAAGAACTGCTGAACGATGAAAAAATCGCATAACGACAGACACCTGTAAGCCATCAACGAGCCCAAAGCCGCAAGTGCAGGGCGGAAAGCATCCGCGCCCTTGCGCCTGATATGAAATTGGAACTTTGATTTTCTCGCCCGACTTTGCCACAGTGGGACAGTCAAAGGAGCGTGCGTTTGAACAAAAAGAAAAAGTCCACAAACATTTCCCCCTATCCCGATGAAGTCATCGACCGTCTGGCACGGGCATTCTACCCGGCCATCCTTGCCTGCTGGAACAGCGAGGAAGGCCAGAGGGAGTTTGCCGCGTGGCAGGCAGAGCAGGCTCATCACACCCCCAGCAAAGAGAAACAGAGCGTTCCCGACGGGGAACGCCCTGTTGTACATATCGCAATTCGTAATTGTCTGTGGATTTTCAGGGTGCGTCCGGGTGGACGCACCCTGTTTTTGTCTTTGGGTAGCATTAAAAACAGGGCTACCTCAGTTCATGATCTTTCAGTCCGGCTAATGCTTTTCTTGCATTTACACCGGTATAGTCGTTCGGGAATTGATCAAAGGTTGATAATTCACTTCAACCTAAGTAAAGTGGTTTGATCTTATTCTGCTGTCATATCTATGAAGCGCGAACGATATACCTCTGGCGGAAGTTCGGCGAAAAATCTGATACACTGTTTCATCATGAGTTGTGATTACAATCTGTTTTTGGCTTTTCTCAATGATGCTCCGCATCAAATCGGCAAAACCAAGAATGTTCATGTCATCGAAATGTCCAACCGGATCATCTATCACAATGGTGCCGATGGGAATCTCAGTCAGCGAAAGTGCGCGGCTTAAGAACGAACTCAATGCAACAGTATTCAACTGTGCCGTGCTAAAGAATAATTCTGGGTGATAGGGCTCGCACTCATCTGCCAGTGTTTTGATATACAGCTCCGGTTCGTTTTTTTCATCGTTATACATGATTTCATAACTAACTTTTTTCATGTATGGATGTGGGTCAATTTTCTGATAAATCTCGTTAAAAAGAGGTTGCTGGAAATATTTTTGTAGTTCAGTCAAAAGGTTCTTCTTTTCTGCTTCCAGTGCTTCCTGAGCTTTTTGCAGAGATTGCTTCCGAGTGACCACTTTACGCTCCAAGGATTCAATTTTTGTCTTGTGTTCGTTGTACTTCCGGATACTTTCACCAACCCCTTCCGAATGAATCACATTACCCAGTTCGTTGATTTGTGTTTGCTTCCATTCCTGCTCCAAGATGCAGATTTTCCTTGCCTGTTTCAGATCCTCCATTTGTGGTTCAGGTTTCTCTACAAGGGTGGCAATCTCTGAAAATACTTCTGTTGCTTCCGTAAGGCTTTTTGCGCTTTTATACGCGCATTGTCAAGAGCCTCCATGCTACTATGCGAGATTTCTGCTATCAGATTCATTTTTGCCTGCAGTTCATTGATTTTGCTGTTTTCCTCAGCCGATTGAAGGTGTAGAGAGTGCGCTCGCTTGTCCCAATCGAAATCCAGTGACCGCTCTCGCAGGTAAGCAACGCTCTTTTCCCAAAGTGGATCTTCCGCTATTCTTGCACTCCACGCTTTGAGTTTATCAACTGTACATTCAGCACTCTGCCTTTCCACCTGAAGATTCTTTTGCTGCTGCTCCAGCATTCTTTTTGCGTGCATACATCGTTTTCCTCCTTTTTCCAGTTTTTGTTTTGTTCTAGGAGTTCATTCTCCACCTCTTTGACGGTAAGAGGCTGTTTCCAATTCCAGCCCAATCCAGTAGCATTCAGATGTATGTCTTGTTCTTCTTGTTCGAGCACTTTGATGTGTTCTTCCGTGCTCCTTTTTCTTTGTTCTGCTACAAGAAACGCGTTGTCATACTGCGCACAAATCTCGTCTTCCTTTTTTATCAGATTTTCGTACTCGGACAGCCATCCCTGCCTAATCCGTAGGTAAGCTATATCAATACTCTTCGTCTCTTGCTGAATTTGACGAGCTTCTTCTTCCAACTGTTCTTTCTGACTTCTTTCAAGTTTGAGCGTCGCTCCATACAGCAGATTCCAGCTTTCAAAACGAGTGTGACATAGAGGACATTCACACTGCTCTGGGTGCTGCTCCAAAAACGCTCTTCCTTGCTCTGCGATGTAAAGCAAGTCCTGTTCTGCTTCCTTGGCTTCTTGAACCTGCTTATCGTAACTTGCCTGCCGGGTCTGGTTGGTATGATACCGATGCATTAATTCATCGATTTTTGCAGAATAGGTGAATAGCGGATGGTTTTGAGGGATAGGGTGAGCAATATAATCCCCGAGTTGTGTGGGCAAAATATACTTTGAAAGCTCTTGACGATGCTTCTGCTGTGCGTTCTTTCTGAGGAGGGACTCTTTTGCCACCGCTTTTTTCTGTTTGAGCGCAACCAGTTCTGCGGTTTTCTGCTTTTCGAGTGTTTCCGCTTTTCTGGCCATCTCTAATAGCTCTTTTTCATTCGCATCCCAGAGATTTTTTTCGAGCTGCATTTTCTCCATCTTTTTGTACAGCTCTTTCAGGGACAACTCTGTTTTTGTTAACTTCCTGATGAGCGATTTTAAAATCCGCTCCCGTTCCGGCAGTTGCTCACTCACAGCGAGAAGCTGTTGTGATCTTTTGCGCCATCTGAGCCTGGCCATGTTTTGGATATATCGAAGGAGCTCACATTCTTGCTGCAGTTTCTCTTGTACCTTGTAGGCATTTTCCAGTTCGATCCGCAGTTTCTCGTATAGACGGCGATTATTTAAATTTTTATCGCACTGCTGATATTCCTCCAATCTTTGGTGAAGTTCTTCCAACAGCTGCGTATAGCATTCACCTTCGCGGTCCAGATAGAAATCAAGGGTTTCCTGCTTCTTTTGAGCTTTTTTCTGTTCGTTTCGAAGTATCTCATTGCAGCTTTTCGCCTTTGTCATGATTTTGAGAAACTCATCGATTTCCACTTTTTCCTCAGGCATTTCCAGCTTCAGGACATCCGGAACGCTTTCATTGTAGCACTTGATATTTTTTCGCAGTTCTTGGGAAACAGCTTCTACCCATTTCAAATCTTCCTGTTCATGAACTAGCCTATCCCGTTCAATCTCGATATTTTTGCACAACTTTTGTTCCTCGGAATACTCTATGTATCTCCTTTTGTATTGCTCTTGAAGAATGCCGTTCGGATCAACGCACACCATCCATTCGTTATAGCGATCTGACGGTTTTATCGCACTCACAAATTTTTCAATTTGGTCATGTGGCATAATGATCTGATTCCAATGCAACTCATTCTGAAAAGGTCTCTCTTTTCCCTCTAGTGTTCCCTTAAAAGTACCTACGTTTAAATCATTTGGGCTTCTTATTACTACACGCTGAAGTTCATCTTGAGCTCCTGCGCGGTTTTTCAGTACGAGTTTTACAAATGCGTGTTCTTTGTTTTTACGGTACTCTTCTACGCTTTTGTATTTTTCCCGGTTATGAAGAAGCATATTGCTTCGCCCGATCAGCTTTTCCATATCAGAAAGACGTTGAATTTTTCCCGTCAGAGCCCATTCGAGTGCATCACAGATGCTTGTTTTTCCCATTCCGTTCGGTGCATATATCATGACCAGCGAGGCAGGGCAGTCCGAAGCATTTTCGGCAGTAAATGCAAAGTTTTTCTGTCCTCTGTAAACACGAAAATTTTGGACTTGCATAGAAAGAAGTTTTGTTTCTGAAGTATTCTGAGGCACCAGATAGTTCAATTCAAAAATTTTCTCATTGATCTCCCAGAGCTTTTCTTCAATAGACAACTTCTTTTTGCTAACAAAAAATATATTTTTTTG
>ENA-OQEX01000585-OQEX01000585.1-human-gut-metagenome-genome-assembly--contig:-NODE-585-length-18489-cov-12.751824_pt1 | contig 18489 bp, 25 predicted proteins | sample MGYA00242802_ERZ504649 | MGnify/ENA primary metagenome ERZ504649 (study PRJEB26092, sample SAMD00036194) | human gut metagenome | host: Homo sapiens | study: EMG produced TPA metagenomics assembly of...
AGCTCAAGCCCATAAGGAGGGCCTACGAGGCATGGGTCGAGGCCGGACTTCCGCTCGATTGGGACAGGCAGGCCTTCGAGGCCGAGCGCAAAATGGATTCTAAAAAACACCTTGCCAAATAGGAGCGCCACACATGGTCGAGGACGTTCTGAAAACCAAGCCCGGCCCCCGCCGGACAGGTCAAACTACTCGCAGAGCAGCTTAGCGATCTGGACGGCGTTGGTTGCCGCGCCCTTACGGATTTGGTCGCCGCAGCACCAGAAGGTGATGCCGCGCGCGGCCTCGGGGTTCGAGATGTCGCGACGCACGCGGCCGACCCAAATCAGGTCCTGGTCGGACGTATCCATCGGCATGGGGAAGCGGTCGTGTGCACCCTCGGCACCCAGATCGTCAACCAGCTTGACGCCGGGAGCGGCAGCCAGCGCAGCACGGGCCTCCTCGACCGTAATATCGCGCTCAAACTCGAGCGTAATGCTCTCGGAGTGCGAACGCAGCACGGGCACGCGCACGCAGGTGCAGTTCACGCGCAGCTCGGGCAGATGCATGATCTTACGGCCCTCGTTTTGCAGCTTCATCTCCTCGGAGGTAAAGCCTCCTCCTTGACGCCGCCAATCTGCGGAATCAGGTTGCTCGCCAGCTGGGCGGCAAATGCACGCGGCTCGGGAATCTCCTCGCCGCGACCCAGGGCGGCCAGCTGAGCCTCGAGCTCGGCCATACCGGGAGCGCCGGCACCCGAAGCCGCCTGATACGTCGAGACGATCATGCGCTTCACGCCGGCGAGCTGATGCAGCGGCCACGTGGGAACCAGGCCGATGATAGTCGCGCAGTTGGGATTGGCGATAAGGCCGTGATGCCACTTGATATCGTCGGCATTGATCTCGGGCACGACCAGCGGCACCTCGGGATCCATGCGGAAGGCGTGACTGTTGTCTACCACGATGGCGCCACGCTTGACGGCCTCGGGCAGCAGCTCCTTCGCGATATCGTCGCCGGCAGCGCCGAGTACGATGTCGCAGCCCTCAAAGGCCTCGGGGCAAGCTTCCTCGATCACAACCTGCTCGCCGCGGAACTCGACGGTCTTGCCCGCAGAGCGCGCGCTCGCTAGCAGCTTGAGCTTGCCGACCGGGAACTCCTGCTCGTTGAGACACTCGAGCATCTGGGTGCCAACAGCTCCCGTCGCGCCCAAAATAGCAACCGTGTACTGTTTCATGCTTCCCCCTTTTAAGGTTGTGGCTTTTGCCCGCACGCCGAGCAGGCTAAATGTTCTTGCCCAGTTTATACAAAAACGGGACGGGCATGAAACCCGCCCCGTCGAAACGAAACCGAAATGAAACGCCCCACGGCAGATTTTGGGGCATGTCCCAAAATCTGCCGGAATGGCGCTACTTGTGGAGGGCGGCCAGGGCGGGTTCGACCGGCGCGGGAGCCTCCAGGTCCGCGACTTTCACAATGCCGTTCTCGTCGGAGAAGGCACGGTAAATGGTCTGAATCGCCAAGTCGAAGTCCTTCTCCTCGACGCCGATAATGATATTGATCTCATCGCAGCTCTGCGAAATCATACGCACGCTCACGCCCGCCTGGCCAAGCATGCCAAACAGGTGGCCCGAGATACCTGCACGGCCGCGCAGGTTACGACCGACGGTCGCGATAAGTGCCAAGCCCTCGACCACCTCGATCTCGAGCGGCTCGACCTCCTGCTGAATGTCGCCTACGAGCGAGTACAGCGAATCGCGCACGTCCTGCTCCTGCACCACAGCACCAAAGCGGTCGACACCGGTGGGCATGTGCTCGACGGAAACGTCATAGCGTTCGAAGACCGAAAGCGCACGGCGCATAAAGCCGACGCGCGGCTTGGTACGGTCGCGGGCAACGTTGATGGCGACAAAGCCGCGCTTACCGGTCACGCCGGTAATGATGGGCTCTGCCTCACCCTCGTCAGCCGTCTCGCTAATGATGGTGCCGGGGTCCTGCGGCGCATTGGTGTTCTTGATGACCAGTGGAATGCCTGCCTCGCGCACAGGGAACACGGCCTCCTCGTGCAGGACGCTTGCACCCATGTACGAAAGCTCGCGCAGCTCCTCGTAGGTAACGCGGGCGATGGGCTGAGCCTCGGGCACAATGCGAGGATCAGCAGAATAGAAGCCCGAAACGTCGGTCCAGTTCTCGTACAGGTCGGCGCCCAGGCACTTGGCCAGGATCGAGCCCGAGATATCGCCGCCGCCACGGTCGAGCAGCTTGATTTGACCCTCACGCGTCGCGCCGTAGAAACCGGGCATGACAAAGCCGCCCTGCTGACCGTACTCCTGCACCAGCTCGGAGGTGCGGTTCATGCTGAGCGTACCGTCGTGATGGAACGCCACGACCGTCGCGGCGTCCAGGAACGGCAGGCCAGATACTCGGCCATCAGGCGAGCGGTGAAGTACTCGCCACGACTCACGAGCTCCTCGGTGGAGTAGCCGCCCGAGCGGGCGCGCTCGGCAAAGGCCGCGAACTCCTCGCGGATGGGATAGGTGAGCTCCAGCTCGTCAGCGATATCAAAATAGCGCTGCCCAATGTCCTCGAGCAGCTCCTCGCACGACACGTGGTACTTAACGTGCGCGTTAACCAGGTAGAGCAGGTCGGTCACCTTGGTGTCGCCCTTAAAGCGGCGACCGCAGGCAGAAACCACCACAAAACGGCGGGCCGGATCGGCATCGACAATGGCCTTGATCTTCTTAAAGTGTTCGGCGTCGGCGACAGACGAGCCGCCAAACTTGGCAATCTTAATCATGGGCTGGAGGTTACCTTTCTAAAAGCCTCTGCAAACCTGTTTTGCGCGCTCTGATACCATGGTTTCACCGATTGGGACCAAGGCATCCGAGGAGCAGTGTTATATGGGAACTTATCATAGTACACGAGGACGCACTTTATCGTGCTCAAGTAAGGTGGCAATCCGCACCGGCATCGCTCCCGACGGGGGTTTGTTTGTCTCGGACGAGCTTGGCACCCAGCAGGTCGATATCAGCTCGCTTGCAGATAAATCGTACTTTGAAATCGCTCAAGATGTGTTGGGAATGTTACTGAATGATTACACGGCCGAAGAAATTTCGGCGTGTGTCGACGAGGCATACCGCGCACGTTCGCGAGCGAAGAGGTTACGCCGCTCGTCAAACTCGACGCTGCGCCGGGCGCTGACGTCCCTCAGACCTATGTGATGGAGCTCTTTGGCGGCCCCACAAGCGCCTTCAAGGACGTCGCCCTGCAGATGCTCCCCCGTCTGATGGCCCGCACTTCCGCCAAGGACGGCGGCGCCGAGCGCATCATGATCGTCACCGCCACGTCGGGCGACACGGGCAAGGCAGCACTCGCCGGCTTTGCCGACGCCCCGGGCACGGGCATCACCGTCTTTTATCCCGAAGGCAAAGTCAGCCGCGTGCAGAATCTGCAGATGTCCACGCAGGAGGCGATAACGTCGCCGTCTGCGGCATCCGCGGCAACTTCGACGATGCCAGAGTGCCGTCAAGCGCATCTTTGCCGATAAGGAGCTTGCCGAGCGCCTGGAAGCCGCCGGCACTGTGCTTTCGAGTGCCAACTCCATCAACGTCGGCCGCCTGGTGCCGCAGGTTGTCTACTACTTTGCCGCCTATGCGCAACTGCTGCGCGCCGGCGCTATCGAGGCTGGCGACGCCGTAGAGTTCTGTGTGCCCACCGGCAACTTTGGCGATATCTTGGCCGGCTACTACGCCAAGTGCATGGGTCTGCCCGTCGCCAAGCTCGTCGTGGCGAGCGACAAGAACAACGTGCTTGCCGACTTCCTGACCACCGGCGTTTACGACCGTAACCGCCCGTTCTTCACGACCATCTCGCCGTCGATGGACATCCTTATTAGCTCCAACCTGGAGCGCATGCTCTACTTCTTGTCCGACGCGACTGCGAGCTCGTTGCCGGCCTTATGGAGCAGCTGGCACAGACTGGTCGCTACGAAGTTCCCGCCGACCTGCTGGCAAAGATTCAGGGCGTCTTTGGCTGCGGCTGGGCCAGCGAGAACGAGGTTCGCGCCGCCATCAAGAGCTGTTGGGATGCGAACGACTACGTGATCGACCCGCACACCGCCTGCGGCTATCACGTCTTTGAGCAGGTCGCTCCCGCCGAGGGCGCCAAGGCCCGCGTGCTGCTTTCGACCGCCAGCCCCTACAAGTTCCCGCGCGCCTGCTGCGATGCCCTGGGCCTCGACGTGCCCGAGGACGATTTTGAGGCTATGCGTGTGCTCGAGCAGGCCACCAACACGGTCGCCCCGACCCAGCTCGCCGAACTCGAGTCCAAGCCCGTCCGCTTCGAAGACGTCTGCGACGTCGATGAGATGGCAAGCTACGTCGAGTCTGCAGCAAAACGAATGAGCACCAACTAAACCCCTTATTAAGCGCCGGCGAAAGCCGGCGCACCTTCTTTCATCAGATAATCCCCGGGATGATGACGAACGCGCACAGCGTGCCTGGCTGTTAGTTCGTCGCGAGTTCCGCACGCAAAGGAAAGCACTTAATGTGCTTTCCGTCTTGCGCAGGACTGCCCGAGCAGCGAACTAAACAGCCAGGCACGCCAGGAGGACTCACATGATCAAAATCACCGTCCCAGCAACGAGCGCCAACCTAGGCATCGGCTACGACACCCTCGGCATGGCCGTCAGCCTCTACTCGCACTTCACCTTCGAGCGCGCCGACAAGCTCACCATCACGGGCTGCCCCGAGGAGTTTCAAAACGAGAACAACCTAGTCTACGTGAGCTTTGTCGACGCACTGGCCGCATGGGGCGAGCCGGCCTTCCCCGTCGCCATCGACATTCAGACTGACGTTCCCGTCGCCCGCGGCCTGGGCTCCAGCTCAACCTGCGTCGTCGCCGGCATTATGGCCGCCGCCGCGCTGACAGGCCACACCGTCGACCGCGCCGAGCTCGTCCGCATTGCCACCGAGGTCGAGGGCCATCCCGATAACGTCGCCCCCGCCATCCTGGGCGGCGCCGTCTGCTCCTTTACGCCGACCGATTCGCTCCCCCAGTGCCTGCGCTACGAGGTGAGCGATCGCTTGCGTTTTATTACCGTGATTCCGCCTACGAGGTACATACGAGCGAGGCGCGCAAGGTTGTGCCGCAGGAGATTCCACTCTCCACCGCCGTATGGCAAATGGGCCGCATCGCCGGCATGACGCGCGGCCTGGAGACCGGCGACCTTGACCTGATTGCCGCCGCCAACGACGACCGCATCCAAGAGCCGTATCGCCGTCGCCTCATCCCCGACTACAACGCCGTGCGCGACACCTGCCTTAACGGCGGCGCTAAGACCATCTGGATCAGTGGTTCGGGCTCGACCCTCATGGCCGTGACTGACGACACCATCGTGGCAAAGTTCCTACAGGTCAAACTGCGTGAACAGTTCCCCAAGTGTGACACGCACATTCTGACGTGCGACACCGAGGGCGCTCAAATCGAGTACCTGTAGCGCCCTGCCTCATTGCTCTCACCGGTCCCTTGGGCTCCCCTGAAAACGTCCTCGATCATAATTGCCCCGTCGTGCGCTTCGCGCGACGGGGCAATTCGATCTGCGGATTGTTTTCAGGGGAAGCCCCAAGGGGACCTTCGCAGCCTCGACAGGATAATCGCATTCGCTGATTTAATTATCGCCCGATTCGCGGCGCAATCTATTTATCTCCGCTGCTCAGAACCGCCTCAAGTCTTTGCACGAGAACTCCGACGGTAATTCCAAGTGCCTCTGCATAGGCGAACTGCTCATAAACCCTAAGACTGCGTTCCCCGGTTTCGACTTTCGAGATGAACGACTGAGGTACCCTCAGTTTCTTTGCGAGTTCAACCTGAGTGATACCTTGTTCCCGACGAATCTGGGAGAGGCACTTTCCGCATGTCCTATTAGCATCAACGTTCATACCGTTTACGCTATATTCCATTTTGATATATCCCAAACTAGGATATATTCATGTGAGTATCTGTTTCACTTATCGCAATTGTTCGCATCGCACATTTGAAACGAGAGAGGGGACTCGATAAGCATGGATGACGAGATGAAAGAGCCCAATAGTGAGCAAACGCCCAGTGCATCTGATGAACAGAAGCCGAATATCGAAGGGAAGCAGGTTTCTGATGGTGCTGACGACACCACCTCCCCTGACGATCGATCATCAAATGAAGACGGTGCCACATGCAATAAGGAAGAGGACGATTTACTTCTAACGAGTGCCATTAACAAACTTGGTGGTAATAAACGAGCGGCTATCGCAACTGCTGCGATAGTTGCCGTCATCTTCTGCTTACCCATGCTGTTTCCTCAAATGTTTTGCACCCACAAACTTTGGACCAATGCAAACTGTACAAGCCCTCGCACCTGTAAAAGTTGCGGCAAAACCGAGGGGAAACCGCTCGGACATGAATGGGAAGAAGCAACATGCACGGTTCCGAAGACCTGTCAACGCTGCGGCAAAACCGAAGGGAAACCCCTTGGGCATCAACCAGGTTCTTGGACTACCGAAGTCGATTACGTTGACGCCACCTCGAAGGAAATTCGAGAATGCGGGAGATGCGGAGAGGTCGTTGACACCCGCAACGAAAAGGAAATTACTTCCTTTCTTGGCGACGGATCGTTTTCAATTTCACCTGAAGGCTTTATTGAACGACTTAACGAGGAATTCTCCGATATTCCCAATTGCAGCAGTATGAAGGCGAGTTACGAGTTAGACGATAGCGGCACGGGACTCGAGCTTCAGATAAAAAATGGCTCTACGCTTGCCGGTATTGGAGGTTTTTTCTCGGACTCGAGCAGTCAACTACTATTCAGCTATCTTGGATCAGAAAACTGCTTCAAAAACATAGTCATGTACTTCGAAAATTCAGATTATGCCGCGGCGACAGCATTAGCAACCATACAAGCAATTGATCCAACACTCTCATTTTCCGACGCTAAGGAGATTGGCGCTGCCTGCGTAGGTACGCCAACTGTCAAAAATGGAATTACGTACGCAATCTTAGCTTCAAATGGAGAATACTGGCTGAGCACCCGAATTGAATAATTTACTTTAATTGCTAAATGCAGACGCCTCTTACTCGCGGCATATTAAAGTTCAACCCCTGTTAGCATCGTCAATCGAAATATGCCCCGCCGAGCACTTTAGCTTGGCGGGGCATTTCGATACGTAGGCGGATTTTGATACCTAGAAGGCCCACATGCCCCCACTAGGCAGCCGGCTTCGCTGCTCAAATTGCTCGAACTGCAACTTGAGCAATCAGCGGCCAGCATCTCTTTTAGGCTGCGCTAGTTTCTTTGTATTCAAAGACTGGCTCTAAGATGTCTTCGATGCTGCAGTGCAGGACTTTCGCCATATCCCTTACGGTTGTTACCGATGCTTCGTTGATGTTTCTCTGGCGCTGTTCGTACATTTGGATTGAGCGGAGTGATACGCCGATTCGTATGCCAGGTCTTGTTGGGTTTTCTTGAGCCTCTTTCTTGCTTGCGCCAGTTTAGTTTGACGAGGTGTTTTCTTCGCCATATCGCAAATAAGACGCGCCACACGTTCCTCTGAGCTTCATGCCAGGGATAGTACAGACCGCGCAGCGCATCAAATGGAACGACATGCAGCAGATCTTCGAAAGACCCCCCTAAACGCCACTGCAGGTATGCCAGCATCCAGCCCGCCCAATATTCCGGCGTCTTCTCAAATCGATAGGTGCAGTCCGGTATAGGCCTGTTTTGATAGCCCGATCTTTCAGCGATAAGCGCGAACAGCTCAACGCCCGATTTTCCCGATACGACCCATGCGTTGCCGCGTTCGAACTCGCGAGCTACGCCGCTGAGGCAAAAGAGTTCAGCAACTTCCGATCCCTCTGCTCCATAATCATTAACGGCATAGTCAAAGCAGTCGCCTAGGTTGTTCATTGCGTCCTCGAGGTAATAGACGGGATATGTCCTACTCGGCCCACAATCCGTTAACTCTTGGATCATTTAAATCGACCCTCCCTGCCATCAAATCCCTAATGTCGACACCCTCGGTGTCAAATCCGTTTATCGTATCCAGATACTTACGTCGAGCATTCTGTTCTCGCTCAAATCGTTTGGGATAAAACTCAGCTCCCGAGGCCTGCTTCCAATCGCGGAACCTGATCGCCGAGAACGCGCGCTCACTCATAAGAGCGTATTGGATGCCCAAATCGCCCAAACGCATAATGAGTTGCAGTTGCCTGAGCGAGATCATGCCGTTAACGAACTGTCTTGCAAACGAAAAGTAGGAATCGTCGGCGCGATAGCTCGAATAACGTCATAGGGAGAAATATCAATCAGGCAGTTATCCAGCAGATAACGAAGCCCCTCGCGTGCTACTGGCGTCGAGACATTAAACTCCCGGTTGTCGGCCAAAATCGCAAGCCAATTAAGAATTGAAAACTCCCCGGACTCCAAATCCAAGACCGCGAGACCATCCATATCGAGCTCATATCGATTCGCGATACCATCGGACTCGGTCCGGCATGCCCATTCCATCGCCATTTCCTCATGTGGCGTGCAATAAAACCCACGTCCATAGTCGTTGAACTGCTTACATCTATCCAGCGACGGATGCTCGACAACAACCTCCGACCCGTGCCAAAGCTCCATATCGACCTCCTAAAAAATATCACCCCAGTGATAGTTTACCAATAACTATCACTGGTGATATAGATGAGAGCTTTTGAGGGGATGCTGCCCGATTAGAGGCAGGCCTCGGCGATGCGGCGCTTGAGTTCGTCGATGCCGGTGCCGGTCTGGGAGCTCGTGATGATTACATTCTCGGCCGGGACGTTGAGCTGCTTTTTGATGGCTGCTGCCTGGCGGGCCTGCTGGGTGCGGCTGAGCTTGTCGGCTTTGGTGAGGCAGACGATAAAGTTGAACTCGTTGCCCTGTAGGTAGTCAATCATGTCGTGGTCGAGCTTGCTGGGGTCGTGACGAATGTCCACCAGCGAGACGACCAAGTTAAAGCTGCGCTCGGAGTCGAAGAAGTCGCCGATGAGCTCGGCCCAACGGTCGCGCTCGGCCTTGGAGCGACGGGCGAAACCGTAACCCGGCAGGTCCACGAAATGCACGTCGTCGGCCTCAAAGAAGTTGATGTTGCTCGTCTTGCCCGGCGTGCTGGAAACCTTGACCAGGTTCTTGCGGCCAAAGAGCTTGTTCATAATCGACGACTTGCCCACGTTGGAGCGGCCGACAAAGCTCACCTCGGGCAGGTGGACTCGGGAATCTGCGAAACCTTGCCGTAGCTGGCGACGAACTTGGCAAGCTGGTAGTTAATGGAATCGGCCATGGACACTCCTTGGTCGTAGGTTCTTACAAATAGACGCGCTATTGCGCAGCGGCAATGCGGCGGACGATATCGAGCGTAATGCCACTCGCGGTACGGGCATACTCGAACAGGTCGAACTCACGGTCGCAAATCGCATCGTACGCCTCGTCACAATTATCGCTGATAGCGCGCAACACCAGGCAATCGACACCATTTTTAGTTGCGACATGGGCAATCGCCGCGCCCTCCATGCCAATACAATCGGCATGCGTCGCCTCGATAGCGTCGTTGCGCATGGCGGCACCCGTCACAAAACGGTTGCCCGTGGCAATCGTGCCGACCAGGAACTGCTTGGTGCCCTCGTTCGAAGCGGCTGCATTTGTCGAAGCATTGACAAAGCCACGCTCAGCAAGCACATCGGCAGCAATATCGACCAGCGCAGGCGTCGAGCCAAACTCCTCGAGCCCCGGTGCAGACTCGGCGATAAGCGCGGTATCGGTATCCAGATAGCGCAGGCGTTTGCCAATGACTACGTCGTCGATATGGAGCTTGGGGTTCAAACCGCCTGCAATGCCCGAAAACACAACAGCCTGCGGAGCATACTTGCTAATGAGGTGCTGTGTTGCGGCGGCAGCGTTCACGGTACCCATGCCCGCCGTTGTGGCGACAACTGTCAGTCCGTCGAGCCCGCCGGCCACAACGTTCAAGCCCGCCTCCTGTACCATGCAAACGTTACTCAACTCTTCCTTAATCTGCATGATCTCTTTTTCGAGCGCACCGATAATCGCGATGGTAGCCATGCCATTCCCCAAACCTATACGAAATACTCAACCACGGTATGGTACCAGCATTTTGTTTGACCTCGCCAAACGAACACGCTAAGCCAGCGTAGCGCGGGTATCATAGAGCGCCTTGGCGATGGCAGTCACAACCTCACTCGAATGGTCGCTCCATGGCATCGATGTCATGATGCTCATAATGTAGGTGTCGCCGTCAACATCAATGAGGCCAGCATCGCACGTCGCATTGCAACCTGCCTCGCTGATCCAGCCGGCCTTGTTGCGCACCAAAGCTTGGTCGTCCGCAATGCCATCGCGCACTCATTTATGTCTGTCCCCAATGAGTGCCCTTGGGGAGCGAAAATGGCTCGCTAGCCGATGGCGTTTTTGAGTTCCGCACGGCGCTTTTTCATGCCGGCCATGACGGCGTTGCGCAGCTCGGGCATGCGCGCGGTATCCATCTGTGGAACGCCCTCGAGCTTATAGGGAATGCCCAATTGCTCGTACTTGACGACACCCATCGTGTGATACGGCAGCATTTCCAGGCCCACCACGTTGTGCCATGGAGCGATGAGGCGGCCGAGCGCCTCGCACTCCTCAACCGTATCGGTAATGCCGGGCACCACCACGTGGCGGATAACGACCTTAATCTTGCGACGGGCAAGCTCATCGCCAAACGCCAGAATGCGTGCGGGATCGCAACCGGTCAGCTTTTTATGCTCGACGGGATCGGCGTGTTTAATGTCGAGCAGCACCATATCGGTCTCGTTGAGTACGGCATCGAACTTCTCGGGATGGTTGGGGTCAAACGCATAGCCGCAGCTGTCGAGGCAGGTATGCACGCGGCCATCGGGGTTGTTGTGCATTGCACGGAACAGATCGGCCAAAAACTCGGGCTGCAGGAGCGGCTCGCCACCCGAAACCGTAATGCCGCCGCTGCGGTAAACTCATGGTTACTCTGGAACTCGTCCATCAGGTGCTCGACAGTCACCATGGTGCCGCCGTTAACAGACCAAGTATCGGGATTGTGGCAATACGCGCAGCGCATGGGACAGCCTTGGACAAACACTACGAAGCGGATGCCGGGACCGTCGACCGTTCCCATCGTCTCGATCGAATGCACGCGACCCAGGGCAAACGCAGAGTCCTCGGGACGAGCGTCCACACCCTCGAGCGTCATCTCAGCCATTCCCGCTACCTTGCCTCTCTTTGGTTTTAGTTACATAAATACCAGAGCCATTCTAGCCCATACGCATGATGGCGAAACGGTTTAGCGGCCAATTGGGTTGTTCTATTTGACCCCACGCAAGAGCGGCGGTAGGTTGTCGCAACCCGCCCGCCGCCGAGGCAATAGAAATCGATAGACGCCAGGCCTTACGCCTTGAGCGTGAGCACCGCGCCGAAGGCGGTCGGGCCGCAATGGCTCGAGATGACGCCGCCGACCTGAGTCCAGGTAATGTCCTTAAAGCCCAGGTCGTGCGCATAGACTTCCATGTCGTCGCGCAGCTCCTGGGAAAGGCCTACCGAATACGCCAGGCCAATGTGCGAGTAGTCAATCTCGCCCTTCGCAACCATGTGGTCAATAAAGGCGCGGGCGCACTTGAGCATAGAGCCGCGGAACTTCTTGGTTGCCACGAACTTGCCGCCCGTCACCTCAATGCAGGCTTAATCTTGAGCAGGTGGGCGCCAAGGAATGCCACGTTGGACAGACGACCGCCCGCCTTAAGGAAGGCTAGGTCGGTAGGAACAAAGCCCAGCAGCACACGGTCCATGACGGAATTCGTATATGCAAAGATCTCGTCGACGGTGGCATCGGGGTGAGCCTCGATGTATTTAGCGGTCTCGACGACAACGAGCGACTGGCCCACCGAGACAAAACGCGTGTCCATGGAGAACACGTAGTCGCGCCCCTGGGCCGCAATCTTGGAGGATTGATGCGAGCAGGTCGTGGCCTCGGAGTACGCAAGATGCAGAATGGTCGCATCGGGCTGCTCGGCATGGATACGGTCATACACGTGAGCAAAATCCGCAGGCGCGCAGCCACTGGTCTTGGGCATTACGCCAAACTCGTTGCAGCGCGAGTAAATCTCGAGCGGATCGATGGAGCCGTCCTCGACGGTCTCGTCACCAATCGTGACATGCATAGCACGCGCACGATGCCGTAGCGTTCGCAGAGCTCTGGCGTCACATCCGAACCAGATTCAACCACGATTACGTACTTGCCCATTATTATCACGACCCATCTCGACATTGGCTTTTCAATACATGGCACGCGCCGCCGCACTGTTGCACAACGGCGGCAGAGCGCCAAAGAGACGCCGCCCCTTGCACACAACAAAGGACAGCGTCTCCCTGGAAAACTCCGTGCTTATCTGAGATTCTACACGGTTTATTAATAGGTGTTACTTACTCCGCAAACGGTAGCTATACGCGATAAACGGTAGTTCGCTGCGGCAACTGCAACACATTCCGCCCAGCAAGTCCAATCGTGCTCCACGCACGGTTAATGCGCGAGGCGGTAGAACTCCATCGACGCCGCACCTTCGGCATGCAACCCCATCGCCGGAACCGCCGGCGAATAGGTACGGCTCGTAAGTGCCGCCTCGCCGCCATTTGCAAAAATCTCGACCATCGTAGTGTCCGAAAGCACGCGCAGGTCGCGAAGCTCGCTGAGCTCGATCGACCTTTGGTCGCGCCCATAGCCTTCGTCACCCATGTCGAGGGTAAGCATCCCGTCCGCATAACGTACAAAGACACCCTTGCGGATTTCGAGCTCGACCATCTTGGCGCCCTCGCAGGAAACCACAAGATCAAACAGGCGGCCCGGCTCCTCAACGGTTTCACCGCCTGTCGCGCGAACGCAGCCGCCGCGCATCCTCTCAATCTCGTACGCCGGCTGCTGGCAGAGCTTACCATCGCGTATGCTCAGCTCTCGCGGCACCGTCAACGCGCACTGCCACCCGCGCGCCACCGTCGGGTTTTCTGCCGTCGCGTCGGGGCAACCCGACCATCCGATCATCAAACGCCGGCCTGCAGCATCCTCAAAGGACTGCGGAGCATAGAAATCAAAACCGGCATCGACCATCGGAGGCATGCCCTGCCTGACGATTTTAAAGCTCGGCGCCTCCCAATCGGCCTCGATGGAGAACCACACGCACTGATGTGGATTGCGGTAACGCCAACCATCGGCAGGCACACCCTGCGGACAGCAAACGAGAATAAGCTCACCATCGAGCTCAAACAGATCGGGGCACTCCCACATAAAGCCAAGCTTCTCGCCCAGCTCAATGCGCGTCGCATAGCTCCAGACCTCTAGATCGCGCGAGGTATAGACAAGCACGCAGCCGCGATCGTCTTTCGTACGAGCGCCCAGAACCATGTAGTAGATACCGTCGTGTTCAAGGATCTTGGGGTCGCGCACATGCGTACCGATATCGTCGGGGTAATCGACTGGTCCAACAGCCATGCGCTTCTCGCCCAATTCGTCGGGGTTCTCGGCAACCATATGAATCTGGTTTTGCTCACGGCCCGTCAACACGTAGTCGTAATCATCGCGGTCAAAATGCTTGACGTTGCCGGTATAGAAGTAGTGAATCTTGCCATCACGTACAAAGGCAGAACCAGAATACGCTCCGCTCGAATCCAAATCGGAATCGGGGAACAGCACGGGGCCGTGATTCTCGTACGTCACAAAATCCTTTGTCGTCAGATGGTTCCAAAGCACTGGACCGCCATGCGCAGCATCGAACGGATCGTATTGATGATAGATGTGATACGTATCACCAATCTGAACCAAACCGTTGGGGTCGTTGAGCCAGCCAAGCTCAGGCTCCACATGGAACAGGAGCCTATCGGGGTCAGACGCGATGCGACCCGCCGTCTCATCCTGTCCGGCACGCCACTGCTCATAGTCCGCGCGTGTCACCTTATTGTTTTGATTAAACATCGCCATTGACCTTCTCGTCTATAGGGAAGGACGCCCGACTCACACGAGCCGAACGCCCTTCCTCAAATGGACTTATCCGCACATTACACTGAATGGCTCAACTAGAAGCTGACATCGAAGCCTGCGCCAGCGCCCTCTTCATCGGTGGTTGGAACGCCCTTTGCCTTGTTGTAGGCAAAGATCAAGACGATCGGCACGATAAAGGCGATGAGATTGCCAGCCACATACCACACGAGAGTCTCGGGCGTAACGATGAGCAGGCCAAGCACACCGGTCAGACCCTGACCGATAGCGCGCACCTCAAAGAACTTCACGAAGGCACCGCCGCAGCCTGCACCGATGCATGCGCAGATGAACGGAATGATCGAATAGCGCATGTTTGCAGCAAAGATAGCGGGCTCGGAGATTCCGACCAGCGTCGGGATAAAGGACGACATGCAGATGTTGCGCTCTTTGGAGTGCTTCTTGTGAATGAGGTACATACCGATGGCGCCGCCGCCCTGGGCGATGATGGAACCGACCAGATGGCCTGGATGTAGTTGAAGCCGGTCGTGGCAACGAGGTTGGCCTCGATACCCTGGATGAACTGATGCGTACCGGTAACGACGAGCGGCTGCAGGAACGCGGCGAAGACAAAGGCACCAAAGACGCCCATCCTGTTGTACAGGATATCGATTACGCCGGCGAGGACGTCACCGATCAGGTTGCCGAGCGGGCCGAACACGGTGAACAGGGCGACGTTAGCAAGAATCAGGGTAACGGTCGGGACGAAAACGAACGAAACGACCTCGGGGATGTACTTCTGGGCAATCTTCTCGACCTTGGCCATAAACCAGGCAGTCAGGATTGCGGGGAACACACCGCCCTGGAAAGCAACCATGGGAATGGATAGCGGACCAAAGTTCCAGTACTCAGCACCCGTCGGGTCCATAACGAACGTGTTGCGGTTCATAAGGCTCGGGTGAACCATGACGATACCGACGAGGATGCCCAGGATCGGGTTACCGCCAAAACGCTTGACCGCGCTGTACATAACCAGGACAGGCAGGTAGTCGAACGTGGTGGCGATAATGGCAAAGAAGCTTGCGAGGTTCTTGAGGAACTCGCTGTGATCGGCGAGGCTGCCTTCCATGCCAAAGAGGCCGTTGGCAACGATCAGCGACTTAAGGCCGATGATGATTGCAGCGCCGACGAAGGCAGGAATGATGGGGATAAAGATATCCGAGAATACCTTGAGGACCGAGAAGAACTTGCCCTTCTTGTCCGCCTCGGCGCCCTTGACCTCGGAAGCACTGATCTCCTTAACGCCCGTCAGAGCCATAAACTCATCGTAAACCTTGTTGACGGTACCGGTACCGAAGATGATCATGAGCTGGCCGCTGTTGTACAGCACGCCCTTGACGCCATCGATGTTCTCGAGCTCGGCCTTGTTGTATTTGCTCGTATCCTTGAGCACCAGACGCAGACGGGTCACGCAATGCGTGGCGCCCTCGATGTTCTACAGTCCGCCGACGTTGTCGACGACTTGCTGGGACACTGCCTTGTAGTCCATGTTCCTCTCCATTCCTTTTCTAAATCATAAAACGGTTCGTTGCCGCTACAGAGACGCGATCGTTGCGTTTGCGCACTTGAGCGCACCGTCGGTGACGGTAAGCGCCACACCCTGGCCCTGCTTGTTGCAGAAGCGAGCGTTGAGCGCAACATCATCGACAAAGATGGTCGCGATGTCGTCGTCGACGACCAGACGCACATGGTGAGTGCCCTCGCCCTTAAAGAACAACGGACGCTCGAGGCCCATGCTGTTGACCTGGAACCACGGATACTGGGGGGCCGCCGTAAACTCGAGTTTGCCCTCACGCAGGTTGGCGCGGAACTCATAGGCAAGACCGGACTCGGCGTCCTCGGCAAGCTTCACCGAGAAGCCGGCAGCGTCACCGGCGAGCTCGATGTCGGCGTCGAGCATATAGGTAGAACCGGCATCCGCGGCGAGCACCTGCTCGACCTTGCCCGACTCGCACGAAAGCTCAAAGGCCTCGACTGCCTTAGCCTCGCCAAAGGCGCCAAGCATGCTGTCGGGAAGCTTGGTGCCGAGCGTTCCGTCGGCACGCTGAACGATCTCGAGAGGCATAAAAGTGCCACCCCACAGGTAAGAGCTGGGGTCGCCGCCCTCGTCGCGCGTAGGAACCCAACCAAAGAGAACGCGGCGCTCGCCGTCAAATGCGGTACGTGCAGCATAGTACGCGCGGCCATCGAAGGAATCGTCAGCGGGGGTGATCCAAGGACCGTTGATAGAGCGAGACATGCGGTAACGGGTCTTGTTGCCATCACTGTACTCAGAGAACACCAGATACCACCAGTCGCCCATCTTAAAGAGATCAGGCATCTCGAACATGGTGTACAGGCCCGGATTCCACCAGTCGCCCTGGAACTCCCAGGTATCCAGGTCCTTGGAGGTGAACTTGACCAGACGACCGGTCATCAGACGCTTGTCCTCGCCCACACGCGTGCCGAGGATGAGCATGTACTCTTCGTTCTCCTCATCCCAAAGAACAAAGGGATCGCGCCAGTTGCGGTCATCGTAACCCTCCTGGGGCGGAAGCAGCGTCTCGGCGATGTTCTTCTCCCACTTGACGGCGTCGTCACTCGTTGCGTGAAGAAGAACCTGCTTCATCAAGCGTGCGCGGACCTTATCGCGATTGCAACCAGTGTAGAGCGCATGGTACTTGTCGCCCACCTTAAACACCGTGCCGGCATAAACGTACTGGTCGACTTCCTCGTCGCCGCCACGCTCAAGGCTCTCACCAAAGTCCTTGTAGTTGACGAAATCCTTGGTCGTCGCGAGTGCCCAGCCAAACGGCTCTCCGAAAGGTCCGGGGTTACGCGTGTCACGCTGATGATAGAGATAGAACGTGCCGTCCTCGCCGTACGGCATGATGTCGCCTACCCAAATTCCCTCAGGCTGGTAATAAACCTTGTGCATCCGAGACTTCCTTTCCCACGAGATACTAACTCGGTACAACTGCAAGATATGTCAATCGTTTTCATATGTCAAACGTTTTCACATCAATACGTCTTTTCGCAGTTCCAGTCGTCGGCAAACGGTTGACATATGCCGATGAACGGTCATCAGAGGCGTTCGAGGGATTCTTTTGGCTCGGAATGAACTAGGCGGTTTTGCCTCGATAAGTTCGACGGGAAGCTTGATATTCGATTCGGGCTTTTCACCGTTAACAAGAGCGATGATGGATTGCGCCGCGAGCTCTCCGATGCGATCGATATCTTGACGTACGGTTGTTAAGTCAGGCATAAACGTCATAGTGCGGCGGGCGCCATCCGCGCCCACGACCTTAATATCATCCGGAGCGCTCAAGCCGCGCTGCTTCATAACGTTGAGGCAGATGGCCGCCATCGTGTCGTCTCCCGCAAAGATGCCGTCAATATCGGGGTTCTCATCGAGGATCTTCGCAACGACCGCACTCTTTTCGTCGTCGGACTTAACGAACTCGACCTCACGGACAAGCGCGGGCAAACCGGCCTGCTCCACAACATCGTAGTAGGCATCGGTACGCTTATTGGCAGGCATACGCATGCGGCTATTGTTGCGCAGGCACAAGATACGCGAACACCCGTCATCGATCAGGCGACGCGTGGCAAGTTCGCCGATGCTATAGCTGTCGCTCGCAATCTGAACAGAGGCCTCGCCAAGGTCGCAGTCGATACCAACCAGGCTCAAGCCCATCTCGGCATTCGCTCGGCACCGATATTGAGGGAGTTGACGATGACGCCGTCGACCATATTGCGGCGGAGCATGTCAATATAGGAACGCTCAAGATCAGGTCGATTGGCGCTGTTGCACAGCAACATCTTAAAGCCGTTTTCCGCCAACGTGCGCTCGACCGCCTGCACAACCTGAGCATGGAACGGGCTGCTCACAAAGGGAACGATCATGCCGATAAGGTTCAGGCGACCGTTGAGCATGGCACGGGCGATATCGTTGGGCGTATAGTTGATGCGCTCCATCGCGGCATGGACCTTATCGCGGGTTTCTTGGCTAATATAGCCGCGATTATTAAGCACGCGAGATACCGTAGTGGGCGAAACCCCCGCCACCGCTGCAACTTCCTTGATGCCAGGCTTAGCAGAATCCTTAGAACGAGCGCCCTCGCGAGCCATAGCACCCTCCCCCATCAACATGTCATACGTTTACATACGAACAAAGCATACCCCAACAACAGCGGGAAGACGGTAACAGTACATGTAAGTAAACGACTCATCCAAATAATTAGGAGAGTTTCGCCTAAAGGGTGACTACACAGGACCCCCGCCGGGGCTGTTTGGGCTACCTCCCAAAACATTCCGCACTGATATCTTCTGTATTGAAGACGTCGATGGTGCACCCGTATACCATTGACGTCGACACCATCAGATGCGGACCGCGCGGTGACCCCACATTCCGCTGGCGCCCACGGGGCTGCCC
>ENA-OQEX01000587-OQEX01000587.1-human-gut-metagenome-genome-assembly--contig:-NODE-587-length-18402-cov-5.926731_pt1 | contig 18402 bp, 24 predicted proteins | sample MGYA00242802_ERZ504649 | MGnify/ENA primary metagenome ERZ504649 (study PRJEB26092, sample SAMD00036194) | human gut metagenome | host: Homo sapiens | study: EMG produced TPA metagenomics assembly of...
CTTGTCCAGCGCTTTGAGCATCCGCACGCCTGCCGAGAAGATGAGGTAGATGACGCAGACCTGAATGCCCTTGAAGGCGTTGGCGATGACGGTGAGCTGGGTGAACTGCTCGAAAAACAGCGAGATGGCGTAGATGATGAGGAAGGACGGCAGGCAGACGGCTACCGTGGCCGTGGCCGCGCCGGGAACCTTGGCCAGCTTGTAGCGAGGTAGGTGGCGCTGTTGATGGCCACCGGCCCGGGGGTGGATTCCGCGATGGCGGTCATGTCGAGGAATTCGTCTTTGTCCAGCCATTTGCGGCGCTGGATGAACTCTTCTTCCAGCAGGGCGATCATGGCGTGGCCGCCGCCGAAGGTGAACAGACCGATTTTGAAAAAGGTGAAAAACAGCGTCCCGAGGCTTTTGGCCTCCTGCGCCGGAGTGTTATATTTCATGGGGAGAGCCTCCTTTCCTTTATACTACACGCGGGAAAGCCCGGTGTCAACAGCGGAGAAAAGCGGGATTTTGTTTCCAGCGGCTTTACAATCCGGCCAAAAGGCGGTATTCTTTACCCATACCACTCTAAGATTCAGGAGGAAACGATGGACATCCGCCAGCTGCATTATTTTCTGGTCCTCTGCGAGGAGATGAATTACACCCGCGCGGCCCAGCGCCTGTTTTTATCCCGACAGGCCCTGCGTCAGAGCATCTCGGCCCTCGAGGCTGAATTGTGCGGGCCGCTCTTCCTCAGCGCCCACCACAGGCTCAGCCTCACCGACCGGGGCGTGAGCCTGCAGCGCCATGCCGCGCCGGTGGTGGAGCAGTTCCAGCAGATGCAGGCGGCGCTCCACGCGAGATACAGTCGGCCCAGCCGGTGCGCATCGGCATCAGTGTCTCGCTGGTGCCGGACTATCTGCCCGGCCTTGAGACCCAGCTGGACAAGTTCCGCCAGCAGTACCCCCACATCGAGATGCGCTTCCGCCTGCTGGACAACGACGCCGTGGCCGACGGCGTGGAGCAGGGCGAGCTGGATGCGGGCCTTGTGATGGACCTGGGCTGTGCCGCACCGGTGCTGGCCCGCACCACCCTGCGGGCGACCCGGCCTGCCTGCTGGTGCCGCGGGGCCACCCCTTCTGGGAGAAGGAGAGTGTGCCGCTGGCCGAGCTGCGGAACCAGCGGGTCCTTCTGCCCAGCCTGCGGCAGGACCTGTTTGCCCCGCTGTGGGAGGCCTGCGCCCGGGCGGGCTTTGCGCCCAACGCGAGATAGGCCCCAGCTTTTATCAGGCGTACTACCTCGTGCAGGAGCAGCTCTGCACCTGCCTGACCCGGTACGAGCCGCGCGCGGCGGGAGCTGGACCGGGTGCGGGATGTCCTGCTGGAAGACCTGCCGCCCCTCTGCGTCTCGCTTTTGCAGCGGCGCGACCATACGTCGGCTTATATCGACCTGCTGCGCAGCTATCTGATGGAGGTGCTGGGCGGTGCGGCCAGCCTGCCGCCCCGGCGCGGACGGTCGGCGAAGCCTTCTATAACCTGCCCGTCCTGTCCAGCGCGGCGGCAAAGCCCGCCGTGGTACATCCTGCCCCCGGCACCCAGCTGCCCTTTGAGGGCGGACACAACTTCCGCGAGCTGGGCGGCTACGAGCCGATGAGGCAAGCACATCAAGTGGGGCCAGATCTACCGGGGTATCCCGACGTGGAAACTCACCAGCGAGGCAGACCGGAAGCTGCTGGATTCTCTGGGCCTGCGCCTCATCCTCGATCTGCGCAGCGAGGCCGAAGCTGCCGAGACGCCCGACTATGTGCCGGACGGCGCGCGGCTGGTGCGCATCTGCGGCCTCTGCCTTGAGAACGGCAAAGAGGTGGACTTTTCGCCCGAAGACCGGGAGAACCTGCTGAAGGGAATGCCCGACGAGGGCCGTCGGATGGCGGACGCCATGTACGAGCGGATGCTCTTCGGCAACAAGGCGTACAAGGAGCTGTTCCGTGCGCTGGAAGCCGGTGAGACGCCGGTGCTCTTCCACTGCTCGGCGGGCAAGGACCGCACCGGCGTGGCCGCCATCCTCATCCTGCTGGCGCTGGGCGCGTCGGACAAGACCATCGCCGAGGATTTTGAGAAGACGAACATCTGGCGCAGGCCGGAGCTGGAAGCCGTCTGGGCCGAGCACGCTGAGGAGATCGCCGCTGACCCCGCCCGGAAGGACTTCTACCTCGGCGTGTTCGGCGTCCACCCGGAGTCTGCCCCCTTCGTGCTGGGCATCATCCGGGAGCGCTATGGCAGTGCTGACGCCTATCTGGAAGCCGAATACGGCCTCACTCCGGCCCGCCTGATGCGCCTGCGCCGGATGTATCTCGAATAAATAAAAAAATAATTTCCGCTTTCGGCCTTACTTCTCCTTGACATTGTGCAAAATGTTTCGTAATATAGGAAGTAGTATGGAATCTAAGACGCTGCAGGCGGAACATTCCGCGACCAGATATTTCAATGGGGCTTCATCTGCCCGTTTTTATAAGCACATCTTGTAAATCGAAAAGCTGCACCAGACCTACCGCACAGGAAGATTTTTCTCTGCGTCTGTTCTTGTTGGCCTCTTTTGCGTTGAAAATTTGATTGATGTCTGGCCCGCGTTCGGCCGCACAGCGTCTCCTGCCTGTTAAAGCAAAGTTTGACTGTTAAGGAGAGTGAAGAACAATGACCGTGATCGGAGTGATCGTGGCATTGATCGTTGCTGTCGCTGCCGCAGCTGCGGGCTATTTTATTGGTTACAACAACCGTAAAAAGACCGCAGAGGCCCAGATCGGCAGCGCCGAGGCCGAGGCGACCCGGCTGGTGAACGAAGCGATCAAGACCGCCGACCAGAAGCGCAAGGAAGCCATTCTGGAAGCAAAGGATGAGGCTTTCCGCCTGAAAGCCGAGGTCGATGCCCAGAAGCAGAGGCCGATAAAGAGATCAAGCAGCGCCGTGCGGAGATCAGCCGTCAGGAGAACCGCATTGACCAGAAGGAAACTGCCCTCGACCGCAAGACCGAGGCTCTGGAAAAGCGCGAGGAAGAGCTGAAAAAGAAGCACGAGGAGGCCGAGGCCCATCTGGCCGAGGTCGATGCCCTGCGCGCCAAGGAGATGGAGCGTCTGGAAACGCTGGCCGGCCTGAGCCAGGAGGACGCCCGCGAAGTGCTGCTGCACAAGATGGACGAGGAGCTGACCCACGAGAAGGCCATCCGCGTGGCCGCCTACGAGACCGATTTGAAGGAGAACTGCGACGGCATCGCCCGCAACCTCATCGGCCAGGCCATCAGCCGCTGTGCTGCTGACCACTGCAGCGAGACCACCGTCAGCGTCGTCCCGCTGCCCAGCGACGAGATGAAGGGCCGCATCATCGGCCGTGAGGGCCGCAACATCCGCGCCCTTGAGACGGCCACCGGCGTTGACCTTATCATCGATGATACCCCGGAGGCCATTACCCTGTCCTCCTTCGACCAGACCCGCCGCGAGGTGGCCCGCATGACGCTGGAGCGCCTTATCGGCGATGGCCGCATCCACCCCGCCCGCATCGAGGAAACGGTGGAGAAGTGCCGCCACGACCTCGAGCTGCAGATGAAGCGGGAGGGCGAGCGCGCTGTTATGGAGCTGGGCATCCACGGCCTGCACCCCGACCTCATCAAGCTCATCGGCCGCCTGAAGTACCGCACCAGCTTTGGCCAGAACGCTCTGACCCACAGCATGGAAGTGGCCTGGCTGGCCGGCCTGCTGGCAGGCGAGATGGGTGTGAACGTCACGCTGGCACGCCGTGCCGGTCTGCTGCATGACATCGGCAAGGCTCTTGACCATGAGATCGAGGGCAGCCATGTCCAGATCGGTGTGGACATCTGCCGCAAGTACAAGGAAAATACCCAGGTCATCCACGCTATCGAGGCCCATCACGGCGATGTAGAGCCCAAGACTCCGCTGGCCTTCATCATTCAGGCCTGCGACGCCATCAGCGCTGCCGTCCGGCGCCCGCCGCGAGAATGTCGAGAGCTATGTGAAGCGTCTGGAGAATCTGGAGGAGATCTCTTCCAGCTTTGAGGGCGTCGAGCAGGCATTCGCCGTGCAGGCTGGCCGCGAAGTGCGCATCATGGTCAAGCCCGACGTCATCGGCGACGATCAGGTCATCCTGCTGGCCCGCTCCATCGCAAAGAAGATCGAGGACACGCTGGATTATCCCGGCCAGATCAAGGTCAACGTCATCCGCGAGAGCCGTGCCGTCGAGTACGCAAAATAAAATATCGAAAGACAGCAAGAGCCGCTGTGCGTATGCACAGCGGCTCTTTTTGCATCTGGTTCAAAAATTTTTCATAATTCACTTGACAACAGGGTTTGTATGTAGTATAATCCACGGCAACCGAACAAACATACATACAAAGTAGGTTTGTGTCAAATGGGAGGAACATCATGAGAGAGCGAATGTGTTGACAGACAAAAACGACATCACACTCAAAAATAAAGGAGGATCCGTTTTATGTCTGTAGAAATTCTGGATCTGGCCGCACTGGCCCTGACTGCCGTATTTTTTGCCCTGCTGTACTACCTGCACAAGAAAAAGCAGGTTGACTTCGGCGTGCGCACCATTCTGGCTGTGGGCCTCGGCCTCATCGTGGGCCTCGTGTTCAAGGGCCACCACACCTATGTCGCCGCTGTGGGTACCATCTACGCCCACGTCGTTTCGGCTGTGGTCATCCCGCTGCTGATCTTCAGCATCATTTCCAGCATCACCAATCTGGGCAATTCCGTCCGCCTGAAGAACATCGGCCTCAAGACTGTTTTCTTTCTCGTCCTGAACACCTTCTTCGCCAGCCTCATCACCCTGATCGCCGGTGTCGTGACCAACGTCGGCCACGGTGTGAAGTACGAGCTGGCCACCGACTACACCGCCAAGGAAGTCCCCACCTTTGTGGACACGGTTATCAGCTCTTCCCCCAGAACCTCGCTTCCCACTGGGCAAACGGCGAGGTGGTGCCTATCGTGGTCTTCTGCATTCTGGTCGCTATCAGCTACAACAAGATCGCCGCCAAGAAGCCCGAGGAGATCGCCCCCTTCAAGAAGTTTATCGACGCCGGTGACCTTGTGATGGGCCGTGTGGTCAGCTATGTCATCTCCTTCACTCCGTATGCCGTCCTGTCCCTCATCGCCCGTGCCGTCAGCCGCTCTTCTCCGGCCGACCTCTTCCCCCTGCTGAGCGTTCTGGTGCTGGCTTATGTCCTCTGCGCCATTCAGGCCTTCGTGGTCGAGGGTGCGCTCATCAAGATCGTCGGCAAGCTGGATCCTGTCCGGTTCTTCAAGGGCGTCTGGCCCGCCGGCACGGTCGCCTTCACTTCTCAGAGCAGTGTTGGCACCATCCTGTCACGGTCAACCAGTTGACCAAGAAGCTGGGCGTCAACGAGGACATCGCCGCCTTTGGTGCAAGTCTGGGTGCAAACCTCGGTATGCCGGGCTGCGCCGGTGTCTGGCCCACCCTGCTGGCTGTCTTTACCATCCACCTGCTGGGCATTGATTACACCCCGGTGCAGTACGCCTTCCTCGTTGTGCTGGCTGTGGTCGTCTCCATCGGTACCGTCGGTGTGCCTGGCACGGCTACCATCACTGCTACCGCTCTGTTTGCTGCTGCCGGTCTGCCGGTGGAAGCCATCATCCTGCTTTCGCCCATTTCCAGCATTGCTGATATGGCTCGTACTGCCGCCAACGTCGTCGGCGCTGCCGCTGCTACCACCCTTGTGGCTGCCACCGAAGGCCAGCTGGACAAGGCTGTGTACAATGGCGAGGCCGGAGCACCTGCTGCGAGGCAGTCTGAGCACGTTTCAAAGTGCTTTTGAGACAAAACCTCCGGCACATGAAGTAAAATAAAGTCCGGACAGCCCGCTATGCAGAAAAAAGCATAATGGGCTGTTTTCTTTATAAAAGAAAGATGTGACGCGAAACTGTACGCGGCAAAAGCACAAGTAATACTTATCTCACCTGAACTGTACTTCACATGAATACACATCAAGGGCAAAACTATACAAAATTCAAATCAGAATTTTGGCGTGCAGTTGGTCAAACTACAGAAATCGCTGGGTCGAGGGGATAAATTTGGCAAAAAGTCTTTTCTTTCGGCGGTGGACGATGTATAATGCCGCCAAGGCACAAGGGTGTGCAGAAAGCTCCAGAGGGGGAGCAGAACACCTTGTGCATTTTTCAGAAACAGTCGCTTTAATACGTTAAAGCGGTGTTAGAGAGGGGAAAAGATATTATGAGATTCGATCGTCGTATTTCGCGCCGCAGCTTTCTGGCAGCAGCAGGCGTATCCGCAGCAGCTCTGGCCCTGACGGCCTGCGGCGGCTCCGGCTCCACGGCAGCGTCTACCGCTGCCTCCACCGGTGCTTCCAGCGCAGCTGGCACTGCCGCAGGCGGCACCCTGAACATCATGCTGGAGACTGAGGTCCAGTCTCTGGACCCGCAGATCGCCACCGACGGCACCTCCTTTGAGGTCATCGCCGACTACACCGACGGTCTGATGCAGATGGACGCCGACGGCGCAGCTGTCCCGGCCATCGCCGAGACCTACGACATCAGCGAGGACGGCAAGACTTATACCTTCCACCTGCGCGATGCAAAGTGGTCCAACGGTGACGCCGTCACCGCAGCCGACTTCGTGTTCGGCTGGCAGCGTGCTGTTGACCCCGCCAATGCTTCCGAGTATTCCTATATGCTGTCTGACATCGGCCAGGTGGTCAACGCCGCAGAGATCATTGTCGGTGAGAAGCCCGTCACGGATCTGGGCGTGACCGCAGTGGATGACAAGACCCTCGAAGTTCAGCTGAACGTCCCTGTCAGCTACTTCCTGAGCCTGATGTACTTCCCCACCTTCTACCCTGTCAACGAGGCATTCTTCAACACCTGCAAGGATACCTTCGGCACCAGCCCCGACACTGTGCTGTCCAACGGTGCATTCATCCTGACCGACTACCAGCCCGCTGCTACCGCATTCGAGCTGACCAAGAACCCCGACTACTACGACGCTGCAAACATCGCTCTGGATGGTCTGGCCTATCAGGTCATCAAGGACAGCCAGCAGGCTCTGATGAGCTTCCAGACCGGCGCACTGGATCTGACCCTGTTGAACGGCGAGCAGGTGGATCAGGTAAAGGACGACCCCCAGTTTACCAGCGTGGGCGCCGGCTACCTGTGGTACATCAGCCCCAACATCGATGCGGTGCCTGAACTGGCAAACGAGAACCTGCGCAAGGCGATGACCTTCGCCCTCGACCGCGACGCCATCACCGGCGACGTCCTGAAGGACGGCTCTGCTCCCTGCTACACCGCCGTGCCTCCTCAGTTCGCCACCGGCCCGGACGGCAGCGATTTCAGCGCCGACCAGACCAAGTTCGCTGATTCCTGCGCATTCGATGCAGCCAAGGCAGCCGAGTATTACGAGACCGCCAAGAGCGAGCTGGGCAAGGACAGCTTCTCCTTCGACATGATCGTTGATGCCGACGATGCACCTCAGAAGGTGGCACAGGTCGTCAAGGAGCAGCTCGAGACCACTCTCCCCGGCCTGACCGTGAACCTGACCGTCGAGCCCAAGAAGCAGCGCGTGCAGGATATGCAGGATGGCAACTTCCAGCTGGGCCTGACCCGCTGGGGTCCCGACTACGCCGACCCCATGACCTATCTGGGCATGTGGGTCACCGGCAACTCCAACAACTACGGTCTGTGGAGCGACGCCGAGTATGACTCCATCATCGAGGAGTGCACCACCGGCGACCTCTGCACCGACCCCGAGGGCCGCTGGGCAGCTCTGTACGATGCAGAAGCCATCGTTCTGGAGCAGGCAGTCATCTTCCCGCTGTACGGCCAGTGCAATGCCGAGATGATCTCCAGCGCCGTTACCGGCGTGGAGTTCCACCCGGTGGCTCTGAACCGTGTGTACAAGCGGGCCGCAAAGAACGCTTAAAGAAAAAACGCTGAACAAAGGCCGCACAGTGCCCGCAAAAGCCACTGTGCGCCTTTTTGGCATTGTACCTGTCCGCGGCCCGCGCACGACTGACCGCGAACAGGAAAACCAAAGGGGGTTCACCTGACGTGAAAAAATATACGCTCAAGCGTATCCTCACCTCGCTGTTTACGCTGCTGGCCATCCTGCTGGTGCTGTTCATCCTGATGCAGCTGATGCCCGGCTCGCCCTTCAACGACGAAAAGCTGACAGCCGATATGAGAGCCGCGCTCTATGCAAAATACGGCCTTGACCAGCCGATCTACATCCAGTTCTTCCGCTACGTGGGCAATATGCTCCGGGGCGATCTGGGTGTGAGCTACAACATCTCCAAAAATACGCCCATCTCCCAGCTCATCCAGTCCCGCCTGCCCATCTCCATCCAGATCGGCGGCATGGCCGTCACGCTGGGCGCTCTGGTGGGCCTTGTGCTGGGCATCATCGCTGCCCTCAAGCGGGACACCATCTTCGACACCATCGCCACCATCATCTCGGTCATCGGCGTGTCGGTGCCGTCCTACGTTTTCGCACTGGCCCTGAGCTACACCTTCGGCTTCAGGCTCCGCTGGTTCCCGATGCTGTTCTCCGCCAAGGATGTCTTTGGCTCGAGTGTCCTGCCCAGCGTGTCGCTGTCCATGTTCACCATGGCATCCATCGCCCGCTTCACCCGAAGCGAGATGATAGAAGTCCTCGACTCCGACTATATGCTGCTGGCCGAGAGCAAGGGCATCTCCGGCCCGGCGCTGATCTTTCGCCACGCCCTGCGCAATGCGCTCATTCCGATTATTACGGTTTTGGCTCCCCTCATCGTTGATTTGATGACCGGCTCGCTGGTGGTCGAGAAAATTTTCGCCATCCCCGGCGTGGGCAGCCTGCTGGTGACGGCCATCCAGTCCAACGACTACAACGTGGTCATCGGCCTGAGCTTCATCTACAGCGCCATGTACATTGGCATCATGCTGGTCGTTGACCTGCTGTACGGCATCATCGACCGCGCATCCGTCTGGCAAAGGGGGACGACTGATATGGCAGAAAAAGCGATCCGACTGGGCGGCGAAAGCACCGCCGCAGCCATCACGCAGGCCGTGCAGGAACTGTACCCTGAGCACAAGTTCACCGAGGCAGAGTTTGCCCGAAAGGACAACGCGGCTGAAATCGCGGTGGATACCAACTTCGCGGCCCAGAGCTTCTGGAAGGACGTCCGCATCCGCTTCTTCCGCAAGAAGAGTGCCGTGCTGGGCCTCGTGATGATCATAATCATCCTGCTGCTGGCCGTCTTTGGCCCGGGAATGAATGCTTATACTTATTCCGGCCAGGATCTGAGCCAGAAGAACTTCGCGCCTCGCGTCCCCGGCATCGAGCAGTTCGGCATTCTGGACGGCAGCGAGAAGATGAGCACGACCACCGGTACGAAAATCGTCAACAACTATGTCGAAAAAGGCAAGGATGACGTCTACTACTGGTTCGGCAGCGACCTCTATGGCCGCGACATCTGGACCCGTACCTGGGAAGCGCCCGCGTCTCCCTTATCATCGCCGTGGCGGCTGCCGTCATTGATATGCTCATCGGCATGAGCTATGGCCTCATCTCGGGCTACTTCGGCGGCAAGGTGGATATGCTGATGCAGCGCTTTCTTGAAGTTGCCAACGGCATCCCCCGTCTGGTCATCGTGACCCTGCTGCTTCTGGTGCTGCAGCCCGGCATGATCACCATCATCTTTGCTCTGATGCTGACCGAGTGGGTGGGCATGAGCCGCATCGCCCGCGCCGAGATGCTCAAGCTGAAGGATCAGGAATTCGTTCTGGCTTCCCGCACTCTGGGTGCCGGCAGCTTCTTCATTATCTTTAAGGAAGTGCTGCCCAACATCATCGGACCCATCATCACTCAGGTCATGTTCAGCATCCCCACCGCGATCTTTACCGAGGCATTCCTTTCCTTCGTGGGTCTGGGCATCCCGGTGCCGCAGTGCTCGCTGGGCTCCCTGATCAGTGAGCTGTACAACAGCTTCACCACCCATCCCTATCAGATCATCCCGCCCATCGTGGTCATGAGCCTGCTGATGCTCAGCTTCAACCTGCTGGCCGACGGCCTGCGCGAGGCACTTGACCCCAAGATGAAGAGTATGTAAGGAGGCGCACAACATGCCTGATACGAAAAGAGAACAGGTCTTGTCGGTGCGAGACCTTGATATTACCTTTAAGACGACGGCTGGCCCCGTCCACGCCATCCGCGGCGTGAACATCGACCTGTACAAGGGCGAGACGGTGGCGCTGGTGGGTGAGTCTGGTTCCGGTAAGTCCGTCACCATGAAGGCGGCCATGGGCATTCTGGCCCAGAACGCCAAGGTGAACAGCGGTAGCATCCAGTTCAGCTACCATCACGCCGACGGCAGTCCTGAAACCGTCGATCTGCTGCAAAAAGATAAAAAGTGGATCCGCCGCCACATCAACGGCAAGCGCATCGCCATGGTCTTTCAGGACCCCATGACCAGCCTTGACCCCACCATGACCATCGGCAAGCAGATCATGGAAGGGATGCTCTGGCACTTCAAGATGCCCAAGGCTGAGGCATACCAGAAGGCCCTCAAGCTGCTGGAAGAAGTCGGTATCACTGACGCCGAAAAGCGGATGAAGAGCTACCCGCACCAGCTGTCCGGCGGTATGCGTCAGCGCGTGGTCATCGCCATCGCGCTGTCCTGCGACCCGGACCTGCTCATCTGCGATGAGCCCACCACCGCACTGGATGTGACCATTCAGGCGAAGATCCTCGAGCTCATCCGCAGCATCCAGAAGAGCGCGGAATTTCGGTCATCTACATCACCCATGACCTCGGCGTCGTGGCAAAGGTGGCGGACTATGTCGATGTCATGTACGCGGGCAAGATCGTGGAGACAGGCACCATCGACGAGATCTTCTACGACCCGCGCCACCCCTACACCTGGGGTCTGCTGTCGGCCATGCCCGACCTCGATACCGCCGACGAGCGCCTGTACACCATCCCCGGTTCGCCGCCGAACCTGCTGCATGAGAAGGCCGGCGACGCCTTTGCACCCCGCAACAAGTACGCGCTGGAGATCGACGACGAGATCGACCCGCCCATGTTCAAGATCAGCGACACCCACTTCGCAGCCACCTGGCTGCTGGACCCCCGCGCTCCCAAGGTGGAGATGCCGCCTGAGCTGAAAGACCGTGTGGCCCGTATGAGCGCAGAAGCAAAAAAGATCGAGGAGGCGGAGTAAATGGCAGCACAGAGCGCTACCCCTCTTCTGAAGGTCGAGGGACTGAAGCAGTATTTCCAGGTGAACAAGAACTTCACCGTCAAGGCTGTGGACGATGTCAGCTTTGAGATCTATCCCGGCGAGACATACGGTCTGGTGGGCGAGTCCGGCTCGGGCAAATCCACCATCGGCCGCAGCATCATCCGGCTGTATGACCCCACCGCAGGCAAGATCACCTTCGACGGGCAGGACATCAGCGGACGTCTGACTCACGCCCAGAACAACACCCTGCGCACCCAGATGCAGATGATATTCCAGGACCCGATGGCGTCCCTGAACCCCCGCAAGAAGGTGGAGGACATCATCGGCGAGGGCTTGGACATCCACCATATGTACAAGACCCAGGACGAGCGCCGCGAAAAGGTGGAGAAAATTCTGGAGAAGGTCGGCCTTGCGCCCGAGCACGCTGAGCGCTACCCCCACCAGTTCTCCGGCGGCCAGCGCCAGCGCGTCGGCATCGCCCGCGCCCTCATCATGAACCCGAAGCTCATCATCGCCGACGAGTGCATCTCGGCACTGGACGTGTCGATCCAGGCACAGGTCGTCAACCTGATGAAGGACATCCAGCAGGAGACCGGCACGGCCTACCTGTTCATCGCACACGACCTGTCCATGGTCAAGTACATCTCCGACCGTATCGGTGTGCTCCATCTGGGCCACCTGCTGGAAACGGGTACGACGGAAGAAATTTTTGCAGATCCCATTCATCCCTACACCCGGAGCCTGCTGTCGGCTATCCCGCTGCCGAACCCGGTGGTGGAAAAGCGCCGCGTGGCCGAGACTTACGACTATGCCACTTCCGGCATCGACTACAGCAAAGGCACCAGCCACCTCGTCAGCGGCAGCCACTACATCAAGTGTACCGATGAAGAGTTTGCAAAGTGGTGTAAATAAAATGAAAACGCAAGTCTCTTGACAACCTGCGTTCTAACGTCTATAATGAAGACAAAGAAAGGCGCTGCCCGCACAGTGGTCAGCTCCCTCCTCTATCACGGAAATTTAAGAATAAATGACCGCTCGAGCTGGAAACTTTGGGGCGGTCATTTTTCTTGTCATTTTTTAGAATAGTGCTTTGCCCGAGGCTTGTCACGAAAGACATCCCTCGATACCATCCATGTCACATTGATGACACCGATGATGACTGTGGCCAAAAGGTTCAGTGCAGAAAAAACAGTATTCAAAATATCCATGATGGAGTTCCTCCTTCAAGTCTTTCATGTATCAATGATTAAGACCATCCGGAGGATGACAAAAATTGGACTTCCTCCGGACGGCACACGGAATGTGATGCCGAGGAGGGAGCATGACCGCTGCACTTGCAGGACAGCGCCTTTCTAATCACAGAATAACACAAATAGCAATGGATTTCAATGGCACGGCCCACCTTATATAGCGGGGCTCAAAATGTTTTCGGGCAGGGCGTTGTATTCCATACGGAAATTTGGTATCATATACAATACGGCTTTTGCTATGTGATGCGGCGCGATTTGCGCCCGGAGAGATATTGGGAGGAACGATATGATGATCCCCGGCATCCTGTTTCTTTTGGGATTGCTCTGCCTTATCAAGGCGGTGACTGGTTCGTGGACGGCGCATCGGCGCTGGCCCGCCAATTCCATCTGCCGGAGCTGCTCATCGGCGCAACGGTGGTGTCCGTCGGCACTACCCTGCCCGAGGTGATGGTGTCCACCATCTCGGCAGTGTCCGGCCATGGCGAGATCGCCTACGGCAACGCCATCGGTTCTGTCATCTGCAACACGGCCCTCATCGCGGCCATTACGGTGGCCGTGCGGCCCGGCAAGGTGGACCCGAAGCCCCTGCGTGTTCCGGTGGCTTTCTTCTTTGCGGCTGCGGCCATCTACTGCGTGGCAGCTTACGGCATGGGCCGCTTTACCCGTCCGATGGGCCTGCTGATGCTGGGAATGTTCGTGGCTATATGGCGGCGAATGTCTGGCAGATGAAAAATGCTCCGGCAGAGCCGGAGCATGAGGAAGAGCCGATGGGCATCGGAAAATCGTCCTGCTGCTGGTGGTGGGCGCAGCCCTCATCGCGCTGGGCGCGAACCTGCTGGTGGACAACGGCACCATCATCGCGCAGGCGATGGGCGTGCCGGAATCGGTCATCGCGCTGACCTTCGTGGCGCTGGGTACCTCGCTGCCTGAGCTGGTCACGGCCATTACTTCGCTGATGAAGGGCCACAGCGACCTCTCGCTGGGCAATGTCGTGGGTGCGAATGTTTTCAACCTCGTGCTGGTCAGCGGCATGTCGGTGACACTGGCACCGTTTGAAATCCCTCAGAGTGCGACCCTGTTCGGTATCAACTCGAGTCTGGTGCTCGAGCTGCCCGTGATGCTGCTGGTGATGGTGCTGCTGACCATCCCGGCGCTGGTGCGTGGAAAGCTCTCCCGTGTGCAGGGTGTGGCGCTGCTCTGCATCTATGCCGCATTCTGCGCAGTGCAGTTTACAATGTGAAACCGCGCAAATCAACAAAAAGCAAGCTTTTTCTCGGTTGACAGGCGTTGGCAGGATCCTTTATTATAAGAGTATAAAATGGTTCGCCCAATAGGGTGGACAGAGAGAATGACCGCCGCGGAGCAGGAGACCGCAGCGGTCATTTTTTTGTTTGTCTTGAAAAATGCTGTCAGGAAACGAACACAGCCACAACGAGCGCCTGACCGCCGATGACGCCGACGGCAAAGCCGGCATTCTGGCTGGCGGCGGGATGAAAAGCTTCAGAGAGAACAAGAAAACGCCGATGGCCGATGAGATCTTTGGCAACGGAGCCAAACGCTGCATTTTCTTTCAGGACACCGTCCTCCAGCATATCGGCAGAGAGGAAGGAATAACTGACCCAATAAGTTTCGCTGGGCGAGGGAGAAATTATGCGCAGAACATCGTCGGCGCAGTTCGCACGGTCATCTTTGGGATTTTCGGTTAAGGCCTCGACCGCTTTGTTGATGTCGTCGCCGGAGTACTGCTTAAGGTACAAAAATACAGTTTTAGCAGCATCATCGCTGCCCTGTATAAAATGGTTGGGGCTACTGAATTGGTCGAAATACTCCTGATTCAGGGCGGCGAGCAGTTCCTTCTTTCCCTGGGAGGTGTTTTCTGAGGGAACATTGTCCGGCAGGATGAGTTGCCCGGCCCCAGCCTGACAGCTGCAGAGCAGGAGCAGGATGCTGAGAACAGCTCCACAAATAAAACTGCATCGTCTGACACACTGCATCATGGCGGGACCTCCTGTCGGTATGGCACGATTTCACTGAGGTGGAGTAGAAACGATGAATTTCGACTTGCGGCAACACTTTTCATCTCTTATAACACAATGATATGATTTTGACGACAGAATGTCAATGTTTTTGAGAAAACTCGCAAAAATCTGGAAAGATAGCCAATGAAGGCCGTTGAAATTTGACGTATCAGACAATTTTCGAGAAAATGAACAGCAGCCCCGCCTGAAAAGCGGGGCTGCTGCAATTACTGGGGGATATGAGCTTTTTACTCGAGTCTCAGGCTGTCCAGCACTTCATTCACTACATCCAGCGCCACCTGTCCGGGTGCGCTGGCCTGCCCGGGGTTGGCAAAGGTCATGGCAGAGCCGAACGTCTCACCGCACAGGCGGCTCACTGCACCCAGCGCACCCATGCTCATGGTGATGACGGGCGTTTCGGGGTGCTGCTCTGCCATCTCTGCTGTGGCAGCCAGCAATTCGAGGACGTCAGATGGCGAGTTCGGCATTACAGCCAGTTTGGGCAGGTCGGCTCCGGCCTGCTGCATGGCGGTCAGGCGTGTGACCATCTCCGTCCGGGACGGCGTTTTGTGGAAATCATGGCTGGAACAAACCACTGCAACACCGGCCTTGTGCGCCTGCCCGATGAGGGCCGGAAGTCCTTCTCGATTCGGGAAGAACTCGATGTCAAGCAGATCGGCACAGCCGCTGACACAGACCGTGCCGCAGAAATCAGCGTATTGCTGCGGCGTCAGGGAGCGTCTCCGCCCTCTGCTTTGGTGCGAAAGGTCACGAGCAGGAGCTTTTCGCCCAGCGCTGCTCGCAGACCGGACAGCACCCGCTTCCGTGCGGCAGCATTCAGAACATCAGAAAACCAGTCGGCCCGCCACTCGATGCAGTCGGCCTTCAGCGCGGACAGCCGCCTGGCCTCACGGAGAATATCGTCCTCTGTGCGGGCGACGATGGGCAGGATGACTTTCGGACGGCCTGCGCCGATGCAGCAGCCGCGGATGGTGATGCTGGGCATGATAACTACCTCACTGCAAAAAAGATACTTTCATCATACGGCCTGCTCCGTTGCTTGTCAAGCCTGCCGGAGCAAAAACCGAAAGCAAGCCGCTTTTTGTGGAAATTTGCACTTGCGGGATGACCGAAAATCGTTTACAATAAGCGCAGCAAAGGCAGCGTGGCCCGCATGGGGCTGCGCTGCCTTTTTCGTTTTGGGAGGGAAAGAAAATGAAGGAAATGAAAACGACTGCGCAGGTGCTGGTGGACTGTCTGGAAGCTGAGGGCGTCGATGTGATGTTTGGCATTCCGGGCGAAGAGACGCTGGATCTGATGTTTGCGATTCGGGACAGCAAGATACGCTTCATCCCGGTACGCCACGAGCAGGGTGCGGCCTTTATGGCGGATGTCTATGGCCGTCTGACCGGCCGGGCCGGCGTCTGCCTGTCCACCCTTGGCCCCGGTGCCACCAACCTTGTCACCGGTGTGGCGGATGCTTATCTGGACGGTGCGCCGCTGGTGGCCATCACGGGCCAGGTCGGCACTGACCGGATGCAGCTCACCAGTCACCAGTACCTTGACCTGACTGCGATGTTTGAGCCTATCACCAAGCGTTCGAAGCAGATCATCCGCCCCGACACGGTGGGCGAGATCGTGCGGCTGGCCTTCAAGCACGCCGAAAAGGGCAAGCCGGGCGCGACCCACATCGACCTGCCCCAGAATATTGCAAAAATGCCCGCCGACGCCGTGCCGCTCAAGTGCCAGCAGATGCATGAGGTCTATGCCGACCCGGCCCACATTGCAGCGGCAGGAAAAATCATCAGTGAGGCGAAAAATCCGGTCATCCTTGCAGGTGCAGGTGCGGTGCGCGGCCATGCCGCCGCAGCGGTCACCGAGCTGGCTGACCGTCTGCACATCCCGGTGGTCAACACGATGATGGCCAAGGGTATCATCCGATGGATGACAAGTACAGCCTCTGGACCATCGGCATCCCGCAGAAAGACTATGTCAACCGGCTCTTCGACCGGGCGGATGTGGTCATCGCGATCGGTTACGACATCGTGGAGTGCGCACCGGCCAAGTGGGGCGCACGGGAGAATATGGCCATCGTCCACATCGACAGCGCCCCCGCCGATGTCAACAAGCGGTATCAGCCTGCTGTGGAAGTGGTGGGCGACATTTCAGAAAGCCTGTATGAGATCCTGCGCTGCGCCCACCGCACCGGTGAGCCGAAATTTGCACTGGCTCTCCGCCAGACGATGGTGGCAGAGCATGAGGCAATGGCGGCGGACGACAGCTGCCCCATGAAGCCGGCACGCATCCTCGCCGATGTCCGGAAGGTCATGGGCCGCGACGACATCGTGGTCAGCGATGTGGGCGCCCATAAGATGTGGATCGCCCGCCACTACGACTGTTATGAGCCCAACACCTGCCTCATCTCCAACGGCTTCGCCAGCATGGGCTTCTCCATCCCGGGTGCGTTCGCGGCAAAACTTCTCTATCCGGAGAAGAAGGTGCTGGCGGTCTGCGGCGACGGAGGCTTCATGATGAACAGTCAGGAGCTGGAAACAGCGGTGCGGGAGCATGTGCCTTTTGTGACCCTCATCTGGGAGGATTCCAGCTACGGCCTTATCAAGTGGAAGGAGCAGGAGCAGTTCGGCGGCGAGCACTGCTATGTGGACTTTTCGAATCCCGATTTCAAGCTGCTGGCAGAGGCTATGCACTGCAAGGGCTATCGTGTTGAGAAGGCAGAGGAACTTATCCCCACGCTGGAAGAGGCTTTCAAACAGGATGTCCCCAGCGTCATCGTGGTACCGGTGGACTACAGTGAGAATATGAAGCTCACGGAACACCTCAAGCAGGTGTATGCCCAGAAGTAACCATTATATATAAGGGAGAGCATCCGTTTGCCCGGTGAAGGCAGCAGATGCTCTTCTTATTATTTATAGTGCAACGCCCCCTCCCACTTGGAGGGGCAGCACACCGCAGGCGTGCTGAACGGGTGTCAAAGCAGGGACTGATTTCAAGTGAAAAACTGGCGGATGTATACAAAAGCGAAAAAAGAGAAAAAAACTTGTAAAAAAGGCTTGCAAAGTGGCCCGGCGTATGGTATTATACTTGAGCGCCAAGCGCCGAGACAAAAGAATGACTTCTGAGTCCCAGCTGGAAGTAAAGCGAAAAGAACCAATAGACGTCCGAAAGTTCCGGCCAGCGCCGAGAAACCGAGAACGCTCCAAGTTCGCCGGAGAGATCTGAATCACGAAAAACTTCGAAAAAACAGCTTGACAAAAAATCACTTCCGTGATAAAATAATCAAGTCGTCAGCCACTTGGCTGAGGCGCTGCAGGACCTTGAAAATTGAACAATATCGAAAAACTTGTAACGGAACCTATTTTCGTGTTGGAAAAACACGTTAAACAATTCCAAACAAAGTAATTCACACAGGACGCAAGCGATTGCGTGCTGAGCGAAGAGAGATTTAACACTTTTTAAGTGATAAATATCATTTATAAAGAGTTTGATCCTGGCTCAGGACGAACGCTGGCGGCGCGCCTAACACATGCAAGTCGAACGAGAGATGAGGAGCTTGCTCTTCAAATCGAGTGGCGAACGGGTGAGTAACGCGTGAGGAACCTGCCTCAAAGAGGGGGACAACAGTTGGAAACGACTGCTAATACCGCATAAGCCCACGGCTCGGCATCGAGCAGAGGGAAAAGGAGCAATCCGCTTTGAGATGGCCTCGCGTCCGATTAGCTAGTTGGTGAGGTAACGGCCCACCAAGGCGACGATCGGTAGCCGGACTGAGAGGTTGAACGGCCACATTGGGACTGAGACACGGCCCAGACTCCTACGGGAGGCAGCAGTGGGGAATATTGCACAATGGGGGAAACCCTGATGCAGCGACGCCG
>ENA-OQEX01000589-OQEX01000589.1-human-gut-metagenome-genome-assembly--contig:-NODE-589-length-18344-cov-14.859911_pt1 | contig 18344 bp, 19 predicted proteins | sample MGYA00242802_ERZ504649 | MGnify/ENA primary metagenome ERZ504649 (study PRJEB26092, sample SAMD00036194) | human gut metagenome | host: Homo sapiens | study: EMG produced TPA metagenomics assembly of...
CACCCGTGAACGGACGATGCCCGCACAGGCCCTCGTAGGCGACGATGCCAAAGCGAATTAGATATCGGATTGAGGCGTGGCATGCTGGCCCTGCGCCTGCTCCGGGGAAATGTACTGTGCGGTGCCACCACCATGCCGTCCTGCGTGATCTGCTCCTGATTGGTGGAGTAGGAGACGCCGAAATCGGTGATTTTCACCTCGCCGGAATCGGACACCATGATGTTCGCAGGCTTCACGTCGCGGTGGATCACGCCATGCGAATGCGCGACGAACAGGCCACGCGCGGTCTGGATGAGAATCGGCAGCAGACGGGTCGGCTCCATCGGGCCGTTCTGCTCGTGGAACAGGTCGGCCAGCGACTTGCTGGGCACGTACTCCATAACGAGGAAGCCGATGCCGTCATGTTCGTAATATTCGAACAACGCAGCGATATTCGGGTGTGCAAGATTGGCGGAATTATGCGCTTCCGCACGCAGGCGAAGCAGCTTGGCCTCCTGCGTGACGCCCAAGTCGCCGCGCAACGCCTTAATGGCCACGGGACGACCCAACTGGATATCATAGCCTTTCCATACTTCGCCCATGCCACCCTGGGCCAGACGGGCATCCAACCTGTAGCGTCGGTGGATGAGCTGTCCTTCAATCAGTTTCACTCTGCCAGCGCCTCCTGCATCATCGCCTTCATAATCGGACCCGCCGCGAACGAGCCATACAAATCCACATTGTGTACCACCACGGCAACAGCGATCTTCGGATCGTCCGCCGGGGCGAAGCCGACCACCCAGCCGTCGATGGACGTATTGCCGTCACCGATCTGCGCGGTGCCGGTTTTCGCAGCCACCTGCACGCCGTCGATGGCCAGATTCGGGTTCTCCTTGGTGACCACCGCCTCCATCATCTGCGTGAGCTTGTTGGCGGTGCCCGAACTGAACGCGCGGCTCATCACCTGCGGCTTGGTCTGCGAAATAACAGACAGGTCGGAGGAACGCACGCGATCCACCAGCGTCGGCTGCATGACCTTGCCCCCGTTCGCCACGGCGGCCGCCACCAGCGCGTTCTGCAGCGGAGTCACCACGGTGTCTCCTTGGCCGATGGACGCCAAAGCGAGCTTGTCGTCGGTCGTGTCGGTCGGGAACTTCGACGCCACGCTCATCCACGGCGTGCCCGTGGAATCGGATCCGTCAACCGTGATCGGACTGTCGAAACCAAGCTTCTTGGCCATGGACGACACCTTGTCATCGCCCAAAGCCACGCCCAGCTGGGCGAACGCGGTGTTCGACGAATACGCCATCGCGTCTTCCAACGTGATCTTGCCGTCCGAACCGTCGGCCTGCGACACCGCGTTCGTCAACTGTGTGACCGTGCCCGGAAGCGTGTAGCTCGATCCGGCCGGAATCTCGGTGTCGGTCTGGTATTCGCCAGTTTCCAGCGCGGCCGCCGCCACCACCGTTTTGAACGTGGATCCCGGAGGATACAGCTGCGAGGTGGCACGGTTGAGCATCGGATTCGACTCGTCTTGCGAAAGCGTGGAATAATTGCCGTTCGCTTCGGACGTGTCGTGGCTCGCCAGCTGGTTCGGGTCGTAGCTTGGCGTGCTTGCCATGGCGAGAATACGACCGGTTTTCACTTCGATGGCCACGGCCGCGCCGTCATTGTTGGCAAGACCGTTGTAGGCGGCCTGCTGGATTTTCGGATCAATGGACGTTTCGATGGTCGCGCCCTTGTTTTCCTGGCCGGTGAACAGCGATTTGAACCGCTGCCATACCAGCTGGTCGGATTGGCCCGACAGCAGCGAGCTACGCGACGCTTCGATACCGTTCCAGCCGCGTTGGCTGATCGAGAAGAAGCCGGTGACCGGCGCGTACAGTTCGCCGGCGGTATAGGAACGCTGGTAGGAGAACGCGTCGTTCGAAGGGTCGGATTTGGCGATGACGGAGCCGTCCGAAGCGAGGATCGCACCGCGCGGAGCGCCATACTCGTGGTAGAGGGCGCGGGTGTTGCGCGGGTCGTTGTTGAGCTGGTTCGCGCGAATCGCCGTGATGATGGTGGTGGACATGCCCAGGATGACGAACAGCGCCACCACGATGGTGAAGAGTTGGCGGAGTGACTTATTCATGCTTGGCTCCCCTCTGACATGCTGTCCGATACGTTCGGCGTGCCCGATGGGGGAGCGGGTGGTACGACTGGCGTGCCTGAAACCGGCGTCTCCGTGGAGATGATTTCAGTGGCCTGCGCGGAGGCCTGCGATTGCGCGGAGGCGACGCTTCTGCGGGCGCGGCTCTGCTTGCGGGCGCGTAGCGCCTGCATCGCCTCATATTGGAACGTGTCGCTATCGATATCGGATTCGGGTTTGTTCGCCGAGTTGGAAATCACCACTAGGAGTGCTGCCAACATGTAATTCGCTATGAGTGAGGATCCGCCGGCGGCCATGTACGGAAGAGTCAAACCCGTAAGTGGGATGACTAACGTGATGCCTCCCACCACGGTGAACACCTGGAAGGCCATGGTGAACACGAGGCCCGATGCGAGAAGCTTGCCGAACCCATCCTTGATTTTCATCGCAGTGATCATCCCGGCGGCGATGATGAGCAGATAGAGCATCAGAATGGCCATCAGACCGGTGAGGCCCAGCTCTTCGCCAAGTGCCGCGTAGATGTAGTCGGAGTTGGCGATCGGAGTGAGCGACGGGTGACCTTGCCCAAGGCCGGTGCCCATCAAGCCGCCTGATGCCAGGCCGAAAATACCCGTGACGAGCTGGTAGGATCCGCCGTACTCCTTGTTGTACTGCGCCGAGTCGAACGGGTGCAGCCAGGCGTCGACGCGCGCGCCGACATGGCTGAAAATATTGGCCGCGGCGAACGCGCCCACGGCGAACGCGATGAAACCAATCACAATCCAACTGGTGCGCCCCGTGGCCACGTACAACATGGACACGAACATGGCGAAGAACATCAACGACGTGCCCAAATCATGCTGCACGACCAGCACGCCCATCGACACGATCCACACCACGATGATAGGCCCAAGATCCTTGATGCGCGGCAGCTGCAGGCCCAGCACCTTCTTGCCACCGACCGCCAGCTGGTCGCGGTGGTCATACAGGTAGGAGGCGAAGAAAAACGCGAGGAACAGCTTCGCGAACTCGCTTGGCTGGAACGATCCCAAACCGGGAATCTTCACCCAAATGCGCGCGCCATACTGTTCGGAACCGATCACCGGAAGCATCGGTGACAGCAGCAACACCAAACCGATCACCATGCTGACGTACGAGAACCGCCTCAGCACACGGTAATCCTTCATGAAGATCACCAGCAGATTCGCCAAAACCAGCGCTATCGACAGCCAAAGCAACTGTTTGAACGCGACGGACGTGTTCGAATCCTGGTCGATGCGGGCGATCATCATGATGCCGGTGCCAGTCAGCACCATCACACAACACATGATCGCCTGGTTGGCATACGGCTGGAAACGCAGCGGCAATCCCCAGGAAGTCAGGAACAATGCGCCGACAAAAGCGAGCATCCACAAATAATTCTGCGGAAAACCGCCGGTGGTGCGTTCGAACATCTGGAAGAACGCGACGCCGCAAATCAGCATGCTGAACAGCAGCAGGCCGAATTGCTTCAGACGGGTTGCCATCATGACTGGTCACCGCCTGACTTGTTTGCCGAAGCGTCGTCCGATTTGTCTGATTTGCCCGACGACTTGTCGGAAGTCGTACCAGAGGATTTGTTGTCGGATTCGCCGTTTGCCTTGTCTTGTTCCTTCTGCGCGGCTTCGTCCTGCTGTTGCTTCAACTGCTTTTTGATCAGTCGCGTATGCGTTTTCGCCTCGCCGTACGTGTCGAAGGAAATGCCCTGCGCAAGCTGTTCCTGCCAGCTTGGCGGCAGTTCGCTCGTCTTCATATGGGTGTCGGTGACGGCGTGCGACAGCTGGAAGCCGAACAGGCTTGTCGGCACGCCTTGGAAAATCGCCACTTCGCCGTTGTCGTCGCCGATGTAGTACTTGGTTTGGCTCCAACGGTAGGTTGCGAACGCGCCGCCCGCCAGTCCCAGCAGTACCACGATGGTGACGATGATGGCGATCACACGGTTGCGTCGGGTGCGCGTGCGCTTCGTTTTGCGCTGCTCGATATGCTCGTTGCGGATGGCTTTGGCGACTTCCGGATCGTTCGGATCGGCGGAAATGCGGCCGTCGTCCTTCTGTACGACGGGGATTTCACCGGTGTCGGGATTGGTGCGGTCGCCGTTCTCCTCGCGTACCGTGGACGGTTGCGCCACGCGCTGTTCCGGAGGATTGTCGTCCTCGTTGGGATTCTTGCCGTTGCGCAGTGCGGCGGCACGGGCGGCCGGCGACTTCTTGCCCTCGCGCAGTGCGGGAGCGGATGCGACGGCTCGTTGATGATGTCGGCGATCGGCTCAAGGCTTGCGCTGGCCGCGCCGCCAACCAATGGCGTCTGATGCGGCAGATCGAACGCGTCCGCGTCAAGGGCGAGCGTCGCGTCGGCGATGACCGCGGTGACGTTGTCGGTGCTGCCGGCACGAAGCGCCATCGAAACCAGCTGTTGCGCGCACTCCTCCTGATCGGAGCAGGCGGACAGCACCTCCTGCAATGTGGAATCCTCAAGCACGCCGCACAAACCGTCGGAGCAGAGCAGCCAGCGGTCGGCCGGATGTGCCTTGCGTATGGCGATGTCCGGACTCGAATCGATATCGAAATCACCCAGAACGCGCATCACGACGTTGCGCTGCGGATGGTTGCGCGCCTCGGCCTCGCTGATGCGGCCGGTGTCGATCAGATGCTGCACGTAGCTGTGGTCGGACGTCATGCGGATCAGACGGCCGTCATGCAGCAGATATGCGCGGGAATCGCCGATATGCGCCAAAACCCAATATCCGGCCACCAATGCGACCGACGTGACGGTGGTGCCCATGCCCGCGAGACGACGTTCGCGCTTCGCTTTGCCAACGATCGCGTCATGCGCGGCCATAACCGAGGTTTCCATCATGTGGGCGATAATCTGGACATCGCCCTGCACGTTGTCTTGCTCGATATGCGCCAATGAACGGATGGCGATGGTGGAGGCGGTGTCGCCTCCCGCATGGCCTCCCATGCCATCGCAGATGGCGATCAGATGCTCGCCGGCGAACGCGGAATCCTGGTTGTTGGAACGTACGGTACCCACGTCGGAAACGACGGTGGAATACATGAACAGCGGTTGTGAAGCGGGAGAAGTCGGCAAACGGGTCACCTCAATTCAAAGGTGGTTGCGCCAATGCGTACGGGAACGCGCGATCCGAGAATCATCGGAGCGTTCAGACGCTGCTGGTTGACCACAGTGCCGTTGGTGGAACCCAGGTCTTCGATGGCCCACTTGCCGGTGGCGGGATCCGTATAGACGCGCGCATGGTGGGACGAGACGAATTCGTCGTCCAGAACCACGGTGTTCGAAGCGGAACGGCCAAGCGTGATGGTGTTGCCGGACAAAGGGACGGAACTGCCGGCAAGGGGGCCATCGATGATGACCAGCAAGGTGGGTTTGGCGCTTGATGTGGCGCTGACGACTGGTGCCGGGACGGCCACGGGCGCGGGTGCTTCGACGGCCTTGCGCGCGCGACGCTCTTTACGGCGATGAGCCGCGACTTGCGCGGGCTGAGCGTTTCCACATCCCTGTACAGCGAACGCACCGTACAGGCCACGAAGATCCAGAGCAGTACGAGGAAGCCGTACTTGAGGATCGCGAAAGTAAGTTCAGTGAGCATAGAGGCAACTCCCGAGGTTGGGGTTGGTTACTCCTGATCCTGCGAAGAGGCCCAATACAGGATTCGGGTGCGGCCGATGGTGATCGTGTTGCCGTCGAGCAACGTGGCCGCCTCGACATGATGGCCTTCGACATACATGCCGTTGGTGGAGCCAGATCGCGTGCGATGACGGTGTTGCCGTTGTCGGTGATGTCGATCTGCATGTGGCGGCGGGAGATGCCCGGATCGTCGATCACGATATCGCAGTCGGATCCGCGGCCGATGATGGTCTTGCTTTCCGTGAGCAGATACTGGTGTTCGCCGATTTCCAGCATCGGGCAGTCTTCGGTCTGCGCGTCGGTGGTGACGGGCACGGTATTGCCTTGCACGGATTCGCTCGTCAGCTTGAAATTGCTCTTGGTGAGGTCAAGGTCCTCTTCGAAGATCACCACGACCGGACCGACGAACGCGTAATGCTGGTCCTTCGCGTACTGGGTGAGGTTGTCGGCCAGCTCATTGGCCAACGCTTCCGCGCCCCATTCGACGATGTTGTTGAAATCCGGCGTGCTCAGCTTGAAACGGTACTCATTCGGCGCCACGGTACGGTCTCGCGTGACGGGCATGGCCTCTTTGTCAATCTCACGTTCCAGAGCGCTGGAAAGGTCGACGGGCTGCAGGTCCTTGGACCCGAACTTGGCGAAAACCCCGTTGACGGCGCCTTCCACGCTTTTCTCAAATCGGTCGAGAACACTCATGCTTGTCCCTTTCTATCCTCACCCATCCTACGCGGTAGAGCGCCGAGCGCCAATTCGTAAGTCCTTTAATTGCAAAAATTTCATGCATAAATCCATCCCCAGCATCATTTAGGGGGTATTTATCCGCGAATATGACTACCTTCGCCCCCGATTTCCACGATGCACGAATTCACGGAAGGTGGAATTGATGGTGATAGGTTGGGAGCATGACAGATGCGATTCGACAGTTCCCCCGTAAAAAAGCACGTACCTTGCGATTTTCCTGCGGCGCTCCGCGTTCGGCGCGCGTGATTGCAGACGGCTCCCGCGCGCTGTTCCTGCGTTCCGACGGTCCGGAAGACACCGTCACCTCGCTGTGGATGAGCGTGATCGACGAAGACGGCAACATCGGTGAGATTCCGCTCGCCGATCCGCGCGTATTGCTTGCCGACGCCGACGCGGAAGACGTTCCGGCGGAAGAGAAGGCGCGACGCGAACGTGCGCGCGAAGGCGGATCCGGCATCGTCTCGTATTGCGTCGACGGTGCCGGCAACCGCGTGACCTTCACCATCAACGGGCAGCTTTTCCTCACCGACCTTACGGCGGGCGCGACGCGAGCCATCACGATAGAGGAAGATGAACTCAAACCGGTGCTGAACCCGCGCATCAGTCCCGACGGACGGCACATCATATACACCACCGGCACGTATCTGGTGGACGTGGATCTCGCCAACGATGAAGAAACCGGCGACGCGATTTCGGTGGTCGCCTCGGCACCGCAGAACGGCGAATGGAAAATCGGATTGGCGGAATTCGCCGCAGGCGAAGAAATGGACCGCTACGACGGCTTCTGGTGGTCACCCGACTCCAAATACGTGCTCTTCGAAACCTACGACGAATCCCCCGAACCGATCTGGCATCTGTCGGACCCCGCGAATCCAACCAATCCGGCGCAAGCAACCGCTATCCGCAAGCGTTGACCGCCAATGCCGACGTGCGGCTGACCCTGCTGGAACTCGGCTACGACAGCGACAACTGCTGCTACGGGGCAATCGCCAACGAAGTGCAGTGGGACCATGAATCCTACGAATATCTGGCCGCCGTAAGCTGGAGTGAAGGCCACGATCCGATCATCCTTGTGCAAGACCGCCTCCAGCAGCACGATCAGGTGCTCGCCATCCATGTAGGCGAGCCGATCGCCACCATGCGTGACGCGGAAAACGGCTTCACCGACGACAATGGCGACGAGGTCGAAACCTTCTCCATCGCCATTCCCGAATACGCGGAAGGCGAACGCCCCGGCACCACGCGCGTGCTTGAGGAACACGGCAACGACTACTGGCTCGACCTCATCCACGGCACCCCTGCATTCACTCCGGATGGACGCTTGATCTGCGCGATGAACGACATGGACGTCGATACGAACCGACTCACCGTTGATGGTACGCCCTTCACTCCGGCCGACTGCAGGTGCGCGAAGTGCTCGACGTGACCGACGACGACGTGCTGTGCGTGGTGCAGCGCACCCCTGAAATCCTGCCGGAAAGCGACCTGCCGTTCCTCTGGCAGTCGAATGCCTCCGACCATGACGCCCGCAGCTTCGACGTGGTGTCGATCCGCTATGACGGCACATGGGAACCCCTCACCTACGCGCCCGGCCAGTGGAGCATGTCTCGCGCCGGCAACGGCTGCGTGGTGACCGGACGGGGCATGGACGACGCAACCGTGCAAATGCAGCATTGCATGAACATCGCCACAACCGACGAAAATGGTACGGACGTGGCGTCAATGGTGGTCGCACCAATCGAAAACCATGCCGAAACCCCCGGATTCACGCCGAACGTGCACTTCACCCGACTCGGCGAACGTGAGCTGTACACGGCGATCGTGCTGCCCTCATCCGATAGTGAATACGCGCACGAAGCCATCCTGCCGGTACTCATGAAACCCTACGGAGGCCCCGGCTTCCAACAGGTCATCGAAAGTCAATCCTTCTATTGGGACGCGCAATGGTGGGCCGACCAAGGCTACATCGTGGTCACCACCGACGGACGCGGCACCACCGGACGCGGCCCGCAATGGGACCGCGCCATCTACGAAACCATGAAATCCGTAACGCTCGAAGACCAGATCGACGCCGTGCGCGCGCTGCCGGAAGCATTGGAAGCGCTGGCTGGCGAGAATGCGGCAGCCAACGTTCCGCAACCCGATCTCAGCCGCGTCGCCATGATCGGCTGGTCGTACGGCGGATTCCTCTCCGCGCTCGCCGTGTTGGAGCGCCGGAAACGTTCGCCGCGGCCTGCGCGGGCGCGCCTCCGACCGACTGGACGCTGTACGACACGCATTACACCGAACGCTATCTCGGCCTTGACTCGGCCGTGTACGAACGCAACAGCATCATCGCCGACGCGCCGCAGCTTGATCGCCCGCTCATGCTCATCCACGGGTTCGCCGACGACAATGTGACGATCGCGCACAGCCTGCGCCTGAGCCAGGCGCTGATGGCAACCGGACGTAAGCACACGTTCCTGCCGCTGACCGGCATCACGCACATGACCAACGACGAGACGGTTGCCGAAAATCTGCTGATCCTGCAGCGCGATTTCCTTGCGGAAGCGTTGGGGTGACGGCACCGTGACGACAGTGCAGTAACGGTAACGGCAACATCGCAAACGAAAGTGCTGCAAAGCGCCGTAGGAAGACAAAACGCGTTCCCCTGCGACTCCCGGACTGCCAAGCATCCGAACGTCGTGGGCGAACGCGTTCCCTTCTCGAATGCCAACATAAAACAGGCGAAAACGACTTCGCAAGCGAGGGGGTACACATTGTGTACCCCCCCCCAAAAAATCTGGGCTTAAAAAGACGGAAATCGGTGGATCGGGCTCGTCCTAACCCTGATCCGCAGCTATGGTCAAACCTGCACTTGTTCAAGCAAACCGGGCGAATCGTCGATGACGGTCACCGGAATGTACGCAAACAACGTCCAACTGCCGTCCTGCGTAGACGTGGTGAGCGTGCCCTGATACGATTCGAGCTGCTTCTTGAACGAGGCGAGCCCGTGGCCGCCCGGTAGTTCGTCATCGCGCTCGTCAGCTCCAGCCATGTCCTCTTTCATGGGATTGATTTGCGTGATTTCGATGGCATTCGGCCGGAGCATCACCGAAAGATCGACCTTGCTTCCCGGAGCGGCATGGCGTGCGATATTCGCATAGATCTCGCGCAGCAGATTATTGGCAAGTTCGGCGATTGCTTGCGATGCGCTCGCTTGCCGCCCGCGCAGTGCCGGATGGACGTGATATTGAAGCCAAGCTTGCGCAAGCGACGATCGCCGTCATCCAGTGTTGCTCGCAGCAGATTGGCCAACGCTTCGCCGTCGGCGTCGCCGGGGAGAGTGGTGGCGTCCATATTCAATTCGTCGATGACGCGATGCACGTTCGTCAATGCGGAAAGAATATATTCGTTGATTTGACGCCAGTCTTCGGCATCGGATGTTGTGGTTGCGTTGGCAGGGTCAGCAGCGACGCCAGGGCCGCTAGAGTTGCCACCGATATGCCGTTGCGCCACAAACGCCGCCGCTGACAAATCGCCCGTCACCGCATCGTGAATGGCATCGGCAATGCGTGCGCGGCTTTCCAATTCCTGCAGACGATTCTTGTTCTGCGCCGCTTCGAAGCTTTTCTGCGTTGTTTTTTCGCTCCAACTCAACGTCCGACCAAGCAGTAGCACCATGCATACATGCCGACCATGGCGACGGGGTTGGTATTTGGGCCAGGGGGGTCAATCAGCAGAATGTTAACGACGTAATATATGAGTAACGTTGCCACGATAATGGCATTAGTGCTGTATGCGAGCATGCCATAGGCGTAAAGCTGCGCGGGAAGAGAATTTCCCAAATGCGCGTAGGGAGTAAACAGATCGCCTATGGAGGCAATCACGAGAATCGCCACCGATGTACTTTTCAGAAACAGCGGAGACAGTACGAGCACCGTAACCAGCATCGCAACCCATATCACGCCAAATATGTCGGTAGGAGGCTCGTAGCAAACGCCGTATATGGTCCATGCAAGCACGATCAGCATAATGGCGAAACGGATTGGATGCCACAGGTTCGGATGCTGCGTGCGCATACGGTTGCGCCACGCAATGTACTGAGTTGCGGGTTTAGAGCGCATTGGACCTCACCCACAGTGCCACTGCCTGACGCGAGGTCTTGCAGTTGAGTTTTCTTAAAATACTTTGCATATGTTTGCGGATGGTGGCTTCGGAAATCCCCAAACGCTCGGCGATGTCCCGGTCAAGCATGCCCTCCGCGCACAAGGAAATAATCTGCTCCTCACGAACGGTAAGCGCGGGAGTGGTCTCAGCCTCCCTGCTGATACGCAGATTGGACAACGCAGGCGGCTCAAATCCCTCCATCACCTCGCCATTGCACATACGCATAATAATCTGCGCCAACTGGTCGGCATTCTCCTTACCAACCAACCTTGCGCACCAGCCTCAACCAGCTTGTCCCGATAACTATTGATGGAAAAACTGGTTGCACCGAGAATCGGCATGCGCTGGCCCATCAAACGCAACCGACGACACGTGGCGGGGCCTTGCAATCCCTCCATCGACATATCGAGAATCAACAAACTGACATGGCCGTTCGCATCCTGCAACGTTCTATCGCCTCACAGCCTGAAGTCGCCGTCCACACCACATACGCGGTCGGCACTTTGCTGGCAATGACGGCACTGAGCGAATCCAGCGCTCGCGGATCATTGTCGACCAGCGCGATGCGGTGAATCTTGGGATGCTTTTCCCGCGTGGACATCATGCGATCACTTTCCTTTTCCGCACAGCCATTGCAGCCATGTTGGGCAGTTGGAATCTTGGGCAGCGGAGATATCACCGTTGTTGTCAACGGGAGTTGCCGCCGCGTACGCATACGTTGGTGTGCCGGTGAGAGACAGCGTTACCACCATCAGCAGTGAAACGAACTTCATACCTCCATAGTATGCGAGGATGGCGCGCGGGGGTGACGATTCGGTTGTTCCGGTACGCCGTTGATGCACTGACGCATCGTTATACAGCGCGTATGCCTGTGCTTAGTTTCGTCTTGGCGCCGTTCGCCTAAGATGGAACCATGACTATCACGCTCATCGACGAGGCGCGCTATGACGCCGAAATGGACGCTACGGTGCTGCCTGCGCTGCAGGCTTGCATGACGGAAGGTTGGATGGAACCGGCCACCGTCGATTGGGAAGGCAAGGCGTTGCCCAAGTTGGAGCGCCCCGGCCGGTTGCATTACTACCGCTACGACGCGCGCACATTCGACGCGTTGCGCGAGGAAGGCGCTTCGGGCGTATTTCGTGGCACGATCGTCATTTCGCACGGATTCACCGAATTCGGACGCAAATACAGCGAAATGGTGTGGTACTTTCTGTTGGCCGGCTATTCGGTGTGCGTGTTCGAGCATCGCGGGCATGGCCATTCCGCGCACGATATGAGCAATCCAAGTTTGGTATGGATTGACGATTGGCGGCGATATGTGGCCGATTTCGCCACGTTTGCACAGACTGTGGGGCGTGAGGCGGCGGATGGTGGCCCAATGTACCTGTACTGCCATTCCATGGGCGGCGGCATCGGCGCGGCCGCGCTGGAACGTTACCCGTCGCTGTTCGACAAGGCGGTGCTGTCCGCGCCGATGATCGCGCCGGTGGTCGGCATGCCGACGTGGGCCGCACGCATTGTGGTCGGCGTAATCTGCGGGCTTGGCTTCGGCAAATCGCGTGTGTTCGGGCATGCCGATTTCGACGGCAACCTCAATCTCGACGACTACCGCGGGGCCTCGGAGGCACGCATCCGCTGGTTCCACAAGCAACGTTTGGCGGACGTGACGTGCCAGACCAACGCGGCCACGTTCGATTGGGCAAACCAGGCGATGGCGCTTTCCCGAGCCGTGCTCAAACCTGACATGTGTGGAGCTATCGAAGCTCCGGTATTGCTATTCCAAGCCGGACGCGACGTGTGGGTGCTCAACGGACCACAAGATGACTTCGTCGAACGTGTGCGAGAAGGCGGCGGTTCCATCGAAAAAGTGCGATACAGCCAGTCATTGCACGAAATTTTCTCCATGCCGAATGCCGTGCTCGGATCATATCTCGGCAAAATCCTCGATTTTTTGTCAGCGCCGAACGCAAGCTTGGCGGAATAACTCTGTTTTGTATAACTGACGTTTAGCATGCGTACCGTGTGCGTTACAATCGCCGTGAATTTGCCGTGAAAGCCGTGGAGAGAGCGAGGGCAGGCCGTGGCAAAGCAAACGTCGGGACAGGCGTCGCAATCGCAGAAAACTTCCGAATCGCAAAAAAGTTCTGAATCGCAGAAAACCGCGAAAAAAACGGAACATGTGCTGGAACAGACGCCGAAGAGCCTGCTCATCGGCACTGGCATGACATTGCTGGGCGGTGCCATGTGGGGCATGAACAGCACCGTGGCCAAACTGCTGATGCGCGACTACCAGCTGGATCCGATCTGGCTTTCCTGCGTGCGCGCGCTATTCGCCAGCCTGATCTTCCTGGCCGGATCGGCCATCACCACACCGCAGAAACTCGCCGGAGCGGTCAAAGACGTCAAATCGTATCCGAAATATCTGGTCACCACACTGCTCTGCGTACTTCTGGTGCAGGTCTCCTACCTGATGACCATCGACTGGACGAACTCCGGAACCGCCACCGTATTGCAGACGCTCAACCTGATCTTCGTGCTCGCCTGGGTATGCCTGCGCGGCAGACGACTGCCCCTCAAGCGTGAATTGGTCGGCGTGCTCCTGGCGTTCGCAGGCACGTTCCTCATCGCCACCGGCGGCAACTTCGCCTCGCTGTCGTTGCCATGGCAGGGGCTCGCATGGGGACTGGTTGACGCGGTGAGCACCGCGGCCATGTCCATCCTGCCGGTCGTGCTCATGCTCAAATGGGGCAACATGACCATCAACGGCATCACATTCCTCATGTCCGGACTCATATTATGCCCGTTCGCGCAACCGTGGGCGAACATTCCCGCACTGGACGCGCGAGGCGTGCTTCTGCTGCTCTACACCATCGTATGCGGCACGTTCCTCGCGTTCTGGCTCTACATGGCAGGCGTGATGCGCGTCGGCGCGGTGCGTGCACCATGCTCGGCACCAGCGAACCGGTCATGGCCACCATCACCGCAGTGGCATGGGCCGGCGAAACGTTCACCTTCACCGACCTGACCGGCTTCGCATGATCATCATCATGGTCTTCCTCGTGCGCTGACCGCTCGCCATAGCCATAAACTGTCCGATTCTGGAGAATCGGACATCCAGAACGCAAAACCCATACCTTAGTTGTCCGATTCACCAGAAACGGACAACTAAACAGGTAAAACTGCCCCACAGTTGTCCGTTTCTCCAGAATCGGACATCCAGGGCATAAAAAATGTGCCGCGGATGACCGATTCTGCAGAATCAGACATGCACGGCACAGGAGAGGGAAGTACTACTTGGCGTACACGGAGAAGCGCTCGCCCACGTGCGCGGCCTGCTCGGCCTCATTCACCACGCGATCGCGTAATCCGCGTAGCTGATGTAGCTTTCGCCAGCAGCGTTCACCGTGAGCTCTTCACCAGCGGTCTCATACGAGCCAACGCGCTCGCCATCGGCTTGGAAGTCGGCGGCCGGGCTGATGAACGTCCACTTCACGTCGGAGCGTTCGCGCAGCTCCTCGAGCGCCTTGCCTTGGGCTTCGGCGAGCGGCTTGAATTCAGCCGGGAACGTTGGCAGATCTTTGAGTTGCGTGGTGTGTTCCGGGTTGACATACAGACTGCCCGCGCCACCGACCACGATGAGTCGGGTGTTGACGCCGGACAGAATATCGCACAGGTGCTTGAGACTGCTGGAATGCTGCGGAAGCATCTCGGGGTCCATGCGCCGAACGCGTCCACGACCACGTCGAATCCGGCGAGGTCGGCGGCGGTCAGGTTGAACAGATCCTTGACTACGACGTTCTTCGCGACGGTCTTGTTGTCACCGCGCACCACGGCGGTCACGTCATGACCGCGTTCCACGGCTTCCTTGACGACGAGCTGGCCTTCGCGTCCGTTCGCTGCCACAACTGCGATCTTCATAATGGTTCCTTTCGTCTGGGTGCGTCCGATCAGTGTCTGACGTAGGTTTTGTTCCGATGAGATGTACGATATTTCCATACAGAAGAAAATGGAAGAAGGCACAATAAAGTTCTATAGTTACCTAAAGGGAAGTTTTATTGACTTTATTGAGATTGCGAAAGGAAAGAATATGACAACAAAACGTGAGCTCCCGGCGTGTCCCGTGGAAATAACCATGATGCTGATTTCCGATAAATGGAAAGTGCTGATTCTGCGTGATCTGTTGAATGGCACTTTGCGATTCAGCGAGCTGCGTCGTTCTGTGGGCAACGTTTCGCAAAAAGTGTTGACGTCGAATTTGCGCCAGATGGAACGCGACGGACTTGTGCATCGCGAAGTGTATCCGGAAGTGCCGCCGCGCGTCGAATACTCGCTGACTGAAGTCGGCGAAAGCCTGCGCCCGATCATCGATGCGATGAAGACATGGGGGAACCATTACCGAAACGAACACGAGTTCTGATTGTTCCAGTCACTGGAGTTGTCGGGAGCCGCTGAGCTCTACTGCCGCTTGGGAAAAGAAAAGGCCGGAACCTTTCGGCTCCGACCTTTCACCATGGTGCGAGCGGGGGAGTTGAACCCCCACGAGCATACACTCACTGCCACCTGAAGACAGCGCGTCTACCATTCCGCCACGCTCGCAGACAATCGACTAATCTACACCAAAACCTGCGCAACCTCAAATCGGCGTGTCGCGCCGCCATTTTCCGTAGGAAAATTCAAGCGGCGCGACGCGAGGAGGGAGGAAGCCCTGTGGGCTTCCGTACGACGGAGCCATCCTTGATCCCGCCATTTTCCGTAGGAAAATTCAAGCGGCGCGACGCTCTGTGTGTCCGATTCTGGCGTTTCGGACATCCAGCGAGTGTTTTTAGGTTGCTTACTTGTCCGTTTCTCCAGAATCGGACAAGTAGAACGTGAGATAAGCATTGTGGTTGTCCGTTTCGCCCGAATCGGACATGTAGGGCATGAAACATGTGGTGTGGTTGTCCGATTCTCCAGAATCGGACACATCTGGTGACAAGTCTGAGAACGAGACGGCGAGTGCGGGCTCGCCATGCATGAAAAGGCGCCGACGGGTTTGTTCGTCGGCGCCTTGGAATGCGGAAGTATGGCTCAGCATTCGTTTGGGTGGAAGGCCCAAGTGAAATGTATCATCCGCGGGAACCGTTGGCGTAGAAGCGGGCCAGGGTTTCGTCGCGGAATTCGTCGAAATATCCGCCGTCAATCGACGCGCGAATATCGTCCAGCAGCTTCACGAAGAAATGCTCGTTGTGGATCGTCGCCAATGTGAAACCGTTGAATTCGCGGGCACGCAACGCATGATCCACGTAAGCGCGCGAATAATGCGTGCATGTGTAGCAATCGCAGCCCTCTTCAAGTGGGCCAAAATCATGCTTGAATTGCGCGCGCTTGATGTTGTAACGTCCGCCGCGCGTGAAAATCGCGCCATTTCGGCCGCAACGCGCCGGTGCGACGCAATCGAACGTGTCTCCACCATTCTCGACGCATGCGAAAATATCGTCGACTGCAGCGATGCCGAGCACGTGGCGCGGTCGGCTTTCCGGCATCGCATCGCAAATCCAGGCGCAAGTGTCGCCGATAATGCGCTTCTCGATCGCACCTCCAATACCGACGCCGTCGAAATCCAACGAAGCGATCTGTTCGGCCGCATGCCTGCGCAAATCCTCATAATTCGCGCCCTGTACCACGCCATACAGCGCCTGATACGGCTTGCCGACGCGCTCTTCGGTAAGTCTCTTATGCTCGGCAACGCAACGCTGCGCCCAACGGTAGGTGCGTTCCACGGAACGCTCCTGGTAGCCGCGCGTGTTCATCAGTGTGGTCAGCTCGTCGAACGCGAACATGATGTCGGCGCCGATCTTATGCTGGATTCCCATTGAAATTTCGGCGGAAAAACGGTGCAGTGAGCCGTTGAGCGGCGATTTGAACGTTACACCGTCCTCGTCCACGAACGCGAGACGCTCCTTGCCTTCGGCGATCACGTCGTCTGATTTCATGCCGGTCACGTCCATGGCGAGGGTTTTCTTGAAGCCTGCGCCGAGCGAAAGCACTTGGAAACCGCCGGAATCGGTGAAGGTCGGACCGTTCCAGTTCATGAATTTGGCAAGGCCGCCGGCTTCGTCGAGCACTTGTTCGCCGGGGCGTTCATACAGGTGAAACGCGTTGGACAGCAGGCATTGCGCGCCGAGGTCCTTCATGGTTTCGGGCAGAACGGCTTTCATCGCGGCCTGCGTGGCCACGGGCACGAACGCTGGAGTGTGAATATCGCCGTGGGGGGTGTGAATGATGCCGGTGCGACCATATCGTGCGCCGCCTCGCCCCTTACCGTCCGCCGCGTCGGGAAGGCGGTTTTTCTGTTCGAAATAGAAGGCGTCGCGGCGGCCCGGCTTGCCTGGTTCCGCTCCACGCGGATGTTCGATGAGATTTTCGGACACTGCGGTTGCCGCGTTTTGCGTGTCTTGCGCTGTGTCGGTAGATGATTCGGTAAGGCTTGTCATGCGGAATATTTTATGCGATAGCAGCGATTCTTGAAAGTGCTGCAAAGAATGCGATCGGTGAAATGAAAACAAGGAAGATGTGGAAAGTGCGATGAAGGTGCCGATCGCATTTTGGTGCGATTTTCAGATTCAATGGTGATGTTGAACGTATTTGGCTGCTACTTTCAACAAACATTCAGGAAACTTCCAGAGCGAGTATCTTTACTCATAGATAGCAGTTCGAGCGGCACGATTGCTGATTTGTGAAATGCCGCGAGACGAATAAGGAGCGAAAATGGCTGAAGAGAACGACCAGAACGCCGTGCAGCCGCAGAATGACGAACAACAGACCGTGCCGATGCCGTCGGTTGATGCGGAACAGACGCAAACTTACGCAGGTGAGCCGTATGCTGCAGAGTCGGCTACCGAACCGATTGACGTGCAGGGCGGTATTGAGGATCAGCCGACGGCCGCCATGCCTGTTGCGAACGATGGCGCTTCGGCGGAATCCGCGGCTGCGGCGGGCGATACGCCGGATTATGCTTCCGCGGCGGGCGAACGTACCGTGGTTGGCGGTTCCACGCAGGATGCGCCGGCCCAGCAGTACCGTCCGGCACCGGAATATGGTGCGTACGGTCCCGTGCCGACGCAGCCGGCTGATGGCACCGCAGCCGCGAACGATACTGCGAATGGTGCGCCGAACATGCCTCCGCAGCCGCAATATGGCGCGTACGGGCAGGCTTCCGGACAGCAGCCGCAGCAGCGTCGCAATCCTTTCTTCGGGAATCCGTATGTGGGTGGAAATCAGCAGAACGATCAGCAGAATACGCAATCGAATAACGGCAATCCATTCATGAAGCCCGCTGCGCAAGGCGGAGCCAACGTGCCGCCAGCAGCGCCGAATACTCCCAATAACGGCAACCCGTTTGGGAATCCGAATAACGGTAATCCGTTCGGTGCCCCGCAGCAGAATGGCGCAGCAACCAAGCCGAAGTCCGCTTCCGGCGTGACCGGGCATGTGATGACCGGCGTGGTGGCGGCCCTCGTCTCCGCGGCATTGTGCCTCGGCGTCGGCTACGCGGCAATCACCAATGGATGGGTGACCGTACCCACCTCCAGCTCACTGACCAGCGTGAAGTCCAACACGTCCGGATCCGGTTCGGCGAAAGCCAAATCCGGCGAGGCCGCGGACTGGAGCGCAGTGG
>ENA-OQEX01000590-OQEX01000590.1-human-gut-metagenome-genome-assembly--contig:-NODE-590-length-18336-cov-2.149926_pt1 | contig 18336 bp, 23 predicted proteins | sample MGYA00242802_ERZ504649 | MGnify/ENA primary metagenome ERZ504649 (study PRJEB26092, sample SAMD00036194) | human gut metagenome | host: Homo sapiens | study: EMG produced TPA metagenomics assembly of...
CACCTGCACATCGCTGACAAAGCCCGCCCGCAGGAAGCCCCCCTCCAGAATATCATGGCTTAAAACGCTCTCCGGCTCAAATACGCCCAGCAGCACACGGTAAAACACATCCACATCGATCAGGCCTTTGCCGGAAAAGATGCTGCGCCCAAAGAAATCCTGATAGCGCTCGGCAGCGGCGGTATCATAAGCCACAAGCCCTCCCGCATCCGCCATCACGCGTGAAAATCCTGTTGCTCCAGCGGAAAACAGCTCCGTTTCCACCCGCGGCACAAGAATGCCATAGCCCTGTGTGACGATGCCTTTTTTCTCATCCACCACCGGCCGGTTGAGCGGGTGCATCGCCGCTGCCACAAGCTGAGAGGCCGCGTCGAGCGGGAGGACCGTATCCGCATCCAGCGCAAGGACATATTTGGTATTCTGCAAGCCGTCCGTATCTCCGCAGAGTGCGCGGAAGGGCACCTCTTCCCCCCTTAAATAGCGTATCAGCGCCTCAATCGCGCCGCGCTTACGCTCTGCACCCGTATACTCCTCCTGTGTGCGGGAATAGGAGCGCTCCCGTACGATCAAAACAAATCCGCCGTTGTGCCTGCGGTTAAGCTGCTCAATCTCCCGCCTGCTCGCCGCAAGGTCGGATGTATCTTGCGGCATCGTAGGGGATTGTGCGCCTTTGAGATCTGCAAGCACGCAGATTTTTACGCTTCCGTGCCCGTTCGTTCGCCAGAGCTGCTCTAGATGTTGCCCCAGCTTACGCGCCTGGGAAGCGCCAGGCAGCAGCGTAGAAACGGCAATCAGCGTCGCCCCTTCCTCCGGAATCATCCCTTCTAAATTTAACCTGTGCATCGGGCGCACTGCAACGCCGCTGGAAAACGCCGCCTCGATTGGGTAGCGGAGAATCTCCCAAACCGGAAAATATAAAAGCGGAACCAGATACCACGCGCGCGTTAATATAGCGGTGCATAGCGCAACAAGCAAGGGGAAAAGCGCCTCCATCAGCAGGGCGGTTTTCCCCCTTCGCCGATAAGACGGGCCCGAAGGAAGCCAGGCGCCTACATGGCGCTCTCCGGGCGTTCTCCGGCCTGCGCCTGGGAGAGCGCGGCACAGGCCGCCTCCTGTTCCGTTATGCCTGCATTCCGTGCAGCCTGCGCGGTTAAGCGGCGGTAGCAAAAGCGCGTCGTCTCATCCATCTGCGGATAGATGCCTTCCGGGTCCCGCATTAAAATCTGCTCTACGGGGCTTAGGCTCTCCAAAAGCATATCAAAATCCCAATCCTGCATCGCGCGCAGCGTCAGAACGGCATGCTCAGCCTCTGAACCGCTGGCTCCCCTGTTTCTTCACATCCGAGGCGAGCGGTATGCAGCAGGGCGGCGCGCAGGAAAAGCGGCACAAGCTCCACCTCTGCGCTACACAGCCCTGCTTGCTGCAATCCGCTCTCCAAAATCTGCTCGGATAGATCCGCATGCTCCCGCACTGCACGCAGGCATAAGGCATAAATCCGCACAACGCCATCCGCATCCAGCGGCAGAGCCGGTGCGGTTTTCAGTTGAGAGAGCACGCCGCGCCCCTCCCGCTCCAACAGATAAAAATTATCGCAGAGCCATTCGCCCAAAGCAGTATCGTCATGGGCGCGCAGCGCTTTCGTATATTTCTTGCGCAAAGAATAGAGATCCTTCTCAATCTGCCTTTTCAGCGCGCGCGGCTTTGCGCGCCGTATGATGTCCCGTTTCAAAAGTAATCCCGTCCTTAGCCGGGCAATGGAGCAAAGCCCGGAAATTTACAATCTATTTTTCCCAAAAGGGACAAGATTACGCGCGGGATGCGAAAAAGGGCGCGAAATAAAGCGTTGCTTTCTATGCTTTACAAAAACCAAGCCCGTCTGGCGCTTCAATCGCCGCTTCTGCTACCCTCGGTGTACAAAAAGCAATACGCCTGTCAGCGGCCAAAATCAGCGCTGGCGACGTCCTTGATGGGCATCAGCCACCCGCGTTTCTTGCCAATGCCGCTTTTCTCTCGCTGGCAGGTTCGCAGAAGTTTTTTAGGAGCAGATTTGGCGGCCGGCAAGGCTTTTGAGGCAGCCGGGCTGCCGCCCGGCAACGAAAGTTACGCAGTCAGCCTCCGAAGATGCCCTAAAAAACCGTGTTGCTCTTTGTACACCGAGGGTAGCATCAGCTGAAATCCAACAAATCTTTAAAAAAATCCCGCCGAAACATTGCTTTTTCCACACAAACATGTGAAAATAGAAAGAAACAATTCAATCAGTTTTTCATGTGCAGGAAAGGCGAGGCGGAAAGTTTGAATAATAAATTTTCCAAACGCCTCGCGGAGAAAGGATGATCATAACAATGGCGCTGCTCACGCAAAGCATCAAGGCACACAGGATACGCTGCCCGCAAAGAGCTATCAAAACCAATACATGGAGCAATCCATGCTCGAAATTGCCCGAAATTTCGGCTACCATGAAATTCGCACGCCGGTTTTTGAACACACGGAACTGTTCCAGCGCTCCGTCGGCGATACCACCGATGTGGTGCAGAAAGAAATGTACACCTTCGACGATAAAGGAGGCCGTTCCATCACCCTGCGCCCGGAAGGACGGCGGGTGCAGTGCGTGCTTTTCTTGAGCATGGGCTGCACAACGAGGCCTTGCCGCAAAAGGTCTGCTACCTGACCTCCTGCTACCGATATGAAAAGCCGCAGGCAGGCAGGCTGCGCGAATTCCATCAATTTGGCGTGGAATGCCTCGGCGCGGCTGCTCCAGCGGCGGATGCGGAGATCATCTCCATGGCATCCAACATCTTCGATTATCTCGCATTGAACACCTGCATCTGGAATTAAACTCCATCGGCTGCCCTTCCTGCCGCGCGGAATATCACAAGGCTCTGCATACCTATTTCGCCGCCCGTCAAGATCAGCTGTGCGAAACCTGCCGTGGCCGGCTTGCGCGCAACCCTATGCGTATTCTCGACTGCAAAAGCCGGTCTGCCAGGAGATTGCGCAAGGTGCGCCGCTGATGCTCGATTATCTATGCGATGATTGCAGAGCGCATTTTGGCTATGTCAAAACTTATCTCGACGCCATGGACATCGAATATACCATCAACCCTCGCATCGTACGCGGGCTGGATTATTACACACGCACAGTTTTCGAATTCGTCTCCGATGAGATCGGCGCACAGGGCACGGTTTGTGGAGGCGGGCGTTACGACGGCCTTGTGGAGGAGCTCGGCGGCCCGCATGTGCCTTCCCTCGGTTTCGCCATGGGGCTCGAGCGGCTGATGCTCCTAATGGAAACGCAGAAAACGCCTTTTCCGCAAGCGCCTAGGTGCGATCTCTATATCGCCTCTATGGGGGACAAGGCATCGGTCGAGGCGGTTAAAATTGTCGCCTCTATCCGAGAGGACGGCATGTCTGCCCAATACGATTTAGCTGACCGCTCCGTCAAGGCCCAGATGAAATATGCCAACAAGCTCGGCGCGCGGTATACCATGGTGCTCGGCGACAACGAGCTGGAAACCGGAAAAGCCATACTGAAAAACATGGAGTCTGGCGAAACCCAAGAGGTGGCGCTCTCCACCTTCGCGGAGGATTTCATGGGGCTGGTCGTTCATGAAACGGCGGATCAACTCGCCGATTTTATCAATGAGGAAAACGCCGGCAATTTGCAGGCGCTCTTTGGAGGGAATCTATAATGGACACAATGACAGGGCTCAAACGAACAAATTACTGCGGCGATCTGTGCATGCAGGATGTTGGCAAAGCCGTGACCGTGTGCGGCTGGGTGCAGCGCCAGCGCGATCTCGGCGCGCTGATCTTCGTTGATCTGCGCGACCGCACCGGCATTGTCCAGCTCGCCTTCGACGAGCGCACGGCAAAAGATATTTTCGATAAGGCATTTACCGTGCGCAGTGAGTATGTGCTCATGGCTAAGGGGACGGTACGCGAACGATCCAGTAAAAACAGGGAAATTCCTACTGGTGAGATTGAAATTGCGGTGGAGGATCTGCGCGTATTGGCATATAGCGAAACGCCGCCTTTTGAAATCATTGAGAACTGCCCCACTGCGGAGCTGACTCGGCTGAAATACCGCTACCTTGACCTGCGGCGCCCGGATTTGCAGCGCAATCTTCTGATGCGGCACAAAATTTCCAAGATAACGCGGGATTATTTTGATGAAAACGGCTTCGTCGAAATTGAAACGCCCATCCTGATCCGCTCCACACCGGAGGGCGCAAGGGACTTTCTCGTCCCCAGCCGCATCCACAACGGCTCATTTTACGCCCTGCCGCAATCTCCGCAGCTTTATAAGCAGCTTTCCATGGTGGCGGGCTTTGACCGCTATATGCAGATCGCCCGCTGCTTCCGTGATGAGGATCTGCGTGCAGACCGCCAGCCGGAATTCACACAGATCGACGTGGAGATGTCCTTCGTTGAGATGGAGGATGTGCTGGCCATCGGCGAAGGCTATATGGAACGCGTTTTCAAAGAGGCACTCGGCGTAGACATTCCACTTCCCCTGCCGCGGTTGACCTATCGGGAAGCTATGAACCGTTACGGCTCCGATAAGCCGGATACCCGCTTCGGAATGGAGCTTTACGATCTGACCGATATTGTGAAGGATTGCGGCTTCTCTGTCTTTTCCGGCGCTGCCGCAGGCGGTGGCACGGTGCGCGGCATCACGGCCAAGAGCTCCGTAAAAGCACTCACCCGCAAGGAAATCGACAAGCTTACGGAATTTGTTCGCGGAATTGGGGCAAAGGGGCTTGCTTGGATCCGCCTCACACCGGAAGGCACAACCTCCTCTTTTGCCAAATTTATGACGGAGGATGAAATGCAGGAATCCTCACGAAGGCCGGCGCGGAAACCGGCGACGTGGTGCTGATCGTAGCAGATACGATGGTATCCCACGTTCTTTCAGCCCTCGGCGCACTGCGCAACGAGGTAGCGAAAAAGCTCGATATCATCCCACAGGATACCTATAACCTCCTCTGGATCACGGAATTCCCCTTCTTTGAGTGGGATGAGGAGACGGAGACCTTTGTCGCTATGCACCATCCTTCACCGCTCCAATGGACGAATGCCTCTATTATCTCGAAACGGATAAGCCAATGTGCGCGCAAAGGCCTATGATCTTGTGCTCAACGGTGTGGAGCTCTCCAGCGGCTCCATCCGCATTACCGATCCGACCCTGCAAAACCGTATTTTCTCCCTGCTCGGCCTAAGCGAAGAGGAGGCCAAGGCAAAATTCGGCTATCTGCTCGATGCGTTCCGCTTCGGCGCGCCGCCACATGGCGGATTTGGCATTGGTCTGGACCGGCTCATCATGCAAATGCTCCGCTGTGAAACACTGCGGGACGTGGTGGCCTATCCGAAGGTGCAGAATGCGAGCGAACCGATGACAGAATGCCCTGCACAAGTGGATGAAATTCAGCTTCAAGAGCTCGGCATTACATTACAAAAGGCCGGCGAATAAAGCAAAAAGCGGGATTGCGGCAAACGCTGCAATCCCTTCCTCATGTTCAAATGGAGGTGTCTTTATGGCAATCAACACATGCCCGGAATGCAAACAGGAGGTTTCCTCCGCCGCCCCGGCCTGCCCGCACTGCGGCTATCCATTGCAAAAAAGGCCGCCCCACTCGGTGAGATACAGCGACATCGAACCATCGGCATGGTATTTCTGGCGCTCGGCTTCGCCGCCGTCTTCGGCGGGCTGATTCTGGCGTTCACCTGGTCTCTGCTGAGTATTTTAGGCGCGCTGCTCATCATCGGCGGCTCGGCGCTGATGTCGATGGGCTATCTACAGACGACCGGCTTTTATAACGTATCCTGCCCGCAATGCGGCGCACAAGGCACGCTTTCTCCGCGCGCCAGGGTATGGAAATGCCCGCAATGCAAATGCAGAAGCCTTCGGCAAGGCGATGCTCTGGAAGAAGAATGAGGCAACATAACCGGCGGCGCATCGGAAATGCATAAGCAAAAAACCGGATTCCCTGCCATGTGTAAAGCAGAGCATCCGGTTTTTTATGTATGAACGCAAGTGTTACATTCCATTGGCGCATTTTAAAAGCGAATCTCGTCACTGTGATCCGCCGATACCCGCTCCAGCTACTCACTCGGGAGTGAAGATCCTCCATTTCGTGTTCCTTGGGCAAACGCGCCACAATTCCCTGATGACCCTCGGCCAACAATTGCAGCTGCTTCGGAATCTCATGTTCCAACAGAATCTCGACCCGATCCATCCGCCCCTCCATGCGATCCATCCGCATCTCAATGCGATCCATGCGGTTTTCCATTCGGTCTATGCGACTGCTCATCTCATCCATACGACCGCTCATCTCGTCCATGCGGCCGTTGAGCGGCTCAATTTCGGTTTTTACAATTTGCTGAATTGCCTGTAACAGCATTTTCTCATCCATGCCCTCACCTCATGTCCATTTTATCATGAACCTCACTACAATTGCAATATAATCTATAATATTCATTATATGTTGTTTTATTACATTTTAGTAGGCGTTATATTTTTCAATTGCTGCATCAATCATCGCCATGCTGTGCTCCACAACCGGCAAATCTGATTCGGATACGGGCGTCAGCGGTGCGCGTACACCACCCACATTCACGCCTTTCCTCTTTAAAATTTCTTTCATCACAGCATAGAGGTTTGCGCGGCTGCCACACATGGTATAGATGATCTCATTCATTGCAAATTGGATTTCCCTTGCCGTTTCAAGGTCTCCCGCACGCACCAGTGCGTCCGCTTTCAAAAACAGCTCCGGCATCACCGCATAGGTGCCGCCAATACCGCCGTCTGCACCCATGGCGCGTCCACCGACGAACTGCTCGTCCGGTCCATTGAATACGATAAAATCCCTGCCGCCCTCAGCCTTGAACATCTGAATATCCTGCACTGGCATGGAAGAATTCTTAACGGCCACAACACGGCCGTTTTTGCGCATCTCCTGAAACAGCGGCATCGTCAGCGCCACACCCGCAAGCTGCGGGATATTATAGATGACAAAGTCCGTATGGGGCGCGGCGGCGGAAATCGTATTCCAATATTCTGCAATCGCGTATTCCGGCAGATGGAAATAGATCGGCGGAATACAGGCGATCGCATCCACACCCTGCGCCTCGGCATGGCGGGCAAGCTCCACGCTGTCGCGCGTGTTGTTGCAGGCAACATGTGCGATCACCGTTGCCTTTCCCTTCGCCTCTGCCATCACATGTTCCAACGTAATTTTACGCTCCTGCACACTCTGGTAGATACATTCTCCAGACGAACCGCACACATATAGGCCCTTCACACCCTTATCGATCAAATACCTTGCCAGCGCACGGGTGCGTTCCGGGCTTATCTCCCCCGCATCATCGTAGCAAGCGTAAAAAGCGGGGATCACACCCCTGTATTTTTCTAGATCAGCCATTGTAAAACAACATCCTTTCCTACGCCGTTTCTTTGGAAAAGCCTTCCCAAAAATCCTGTTCCATTATATAATTAGAACAGTTGAAAAACAAGCGGTATCCGCTATTATTTTAGGAAGAGGATGGATTGATCTATGAAAAATCTGGACATATTCGACCGTGTACGCGGTGGGCTAATCGTTTCCTGCCAGGCATTAGAAAATGAGCCGCTTCACAGCTCTTTTATCATGTCCCGCATGGCAGTTGCAGCCGAGATGAGCGGGGCCGTCGGAATCCGGGCCAACACGGTAGCGGATATCACAGAGATCCGCAAAATGGTCCGCCTGCCCATGATCGGTATTATCAAGCAGATTTATAAGGACAGCGACGTCTATATCACACCCACCATGGTCGAAGTAGACGCGCTCGTTGAAACCGGCGTTGAAATTATTGCAATGGATGCAACAAACCGCCTGCGAACCGGCGGGAAGAGTTTGGATGATATCTTTCACGAAGTGCGCAACAAATATCCCGACCAGCTCTTCATGGCAGATTGTTCCTGTTATGAGGAGGCGCTGCACGCCGAGGAGATCGGCTTCGATTGCGTGGGCACAACAATGGCGGGCTATACGCCTTATACGCAAGGCACCAGCCTGCCTGATCTTGCCTTCATCCAAAAGATTTCCCAAGCGGTCGATGTACCCGTTATCGCGGAGGGCGGTATCCACTACCCACAGCAGCTGCGGCAGGCGCTTGACGCGGGGGCTTTCTGCGCCGTGGTCGGCGGAGCAATCACCAGGCCGCAGGAGATTACCAAACGCTTTGTGGAGGTTTTATGAACAGTTGTAATACTGCCGTTGTTGACATCGGCGGCACCAATATCAAATACGGGTTTCTTCCTGCCGGCGCACAAACGCCGCAATTCACCAAAGAAGCGCCAACCAATGCACATTTAGGCGGCACAGCTCTGATGGAAACTGTTCAGGCGCTTTTGCGCGCGCTCCCCGCCTTTGAACGGATCGGCGTAAGCACCTGCGGCCAGGTTGACCGCCAAACGGGCGGCATCCGGTATGCGACGGATAATGTGCCCCGCTATACCGCACGCCGGTACGCTCCTTATTAGAAGAGGCATTCGGCGTGCCGGTAGCGGTGGAAAACGACGTCAACGCCGCCGCTTTAGGCGAAGCGCACTTTGGCGCGGGGCGCGGCTGCCAGCATTTTTTGTGCCTGACTTATGGCACTGGAATCGGGGGCGCGGCCATTCTCAATGGCGAGCTCTACACCGGCTTTCACGGCGCGGCCGGGGAATTCGGCCACATCGTAACACATGCTGGAGGGCGCAAATGCACTTGCGGAGGAGAAGGCTGCTATGAAACCTATGCCTCCACACGCGCGCTAACCAGGGAAGCCGAATCACTTTTGGGCCATCCGGTCAACGGGCGGGAGCTTTTTGCCCTCTTGCATCATGGAAATCAAGCGATTGTGCAATTGGTCGACAGCTGGATTGGAGAAATTGCCGTCGGCCTCGCCGGGCTGGCCTACAGCCTTGATCCGGAGCGCATCGTGCTCGGCGGAGGGATTATGAAGGAGCCCTATCTCCTGCCGCGCCTAAAGCAAGCACTGGACGCCCGGCTGATGCCAAGCTACCGTGATATTGCTCTTGTGCCTGCGCAGCTTGGAAACACAGCGGGCTTGATGGGGGCTTATTGGGCAGCCGCTCAGCTGACTGGCGAAAAGAACGGAGCGGGAAGTTTGCTATAATAAGCTTCCCGCTCCGTTCTACTATCTTTCGGCGCCTGCATGTATCTTTTCTGTGAAATCCGTGCCCATTTGGGGCCGTTCCATGTGTATTTCTGCAAACGGATGTTTGATTCCGCCGGGATGGCTCTGCAATTTTATCTCTGAGCGAGCTTTAATAGACCCTTCTCTTTTAAAACTCCACATCCAGCCCTACCATTATTCTATTTCGCATTTTTGTGATCGGCTCCGGCCAACCGTTGCAATGGAATCCTGCCTTCCTACACAGATGTGTTCCTGATCTAGGATTCCCTCTCCCGGCAAATGACAAAGGCTGGATCCACCTCATAAGGGATGGCGAAAACAGGCATGCCGGAGGAATACGGCGCGATTTCATACAGCCCAAAATAAACCATGACTGCATCCTGCGTCAAATAAAATCGCCTTGGATCAAAATTCTGTACCACCAACTCTCTGTAATTATCAAAATAGGAGGAAGGGTCCCGCGCGATCTGAGTGATGATCTGCCGAAGGATCATTTGCCTGCAATCGCGATGCCTTGGAAACAGGTCGCATAGCGCAAAGCGCCTGCCCGTGCGAAGGTTCCAGTTATCCGCCGTGCGCACCGTCATACCGTGCGCGCCGCCTGTAAACTGATATTCATCCGTATACAGGCTGACGATACAGGCACGGTTCAAAGTTACGTTAAACGTGTTTTCCAATTCATAAGGCAGTGCAACGCCTCCCATTTGCTGCTTTCTGACCGCAGCAGGATAGAGCTGCGATGTGGCAAACTGCCGGCGTTGCAGCGCTTCCCCCCTATAATGGTTGTTGATCTGGCGCGCTTGTTGAGCAAAACGCTGAGAAAAAAACTGCGGAAAAACAATCCGCCAATGCAGGACTGCCTTTCTCTGTGAAAACATTGTGTTTTGCATGGTAAAGCTCTGAATGACCGCAGCAGGTAAATTCTGATTCATCCATTTACGCACCCTTCCATAAAAAATATGATCTCCTTTATCCTATGTATCCGGTATCCAGGTGTCCACAAAAAAGCAGGCTAAAAAAGGTTCTGCTTTCCAAATATGCGGAAATCAATTATAATAGAAGTCAATTATTCACCAATTTGGTCGTTTTGAGGAAAGGAATCGATAAAAATGACAGCATGGATCATGAGAGCGCTCTCCGCACTGCTGGCGGCGGCAATACTACTCGCCGCACCCACACCATCCGCCCCCGTGGCTGTATCGCAGCAATCCACAAAAACACAGCAGGTGCAGCAGGCGCCTAAAGAGGAAGAAACGCAAAAGCCGCCTACCCCCGATCCTGCAAAATCAACCCTTCCGATAAAAGCTGATCCGGAAGAACCACAGCCCACAGCGCAAAAAGAAGCCACAGCCGTGAAAACTGACACGCCCCGACAAACGCCTGCAAAAGCGGTTCCCTCATCGGCACAGCAGGGGGAGCCTACCACCGAACCGGATGCGGCGGATAAGCCTCTCTTGCTGATCTGGGCCCACAATTTTGGGAAATTGTTGAGCTGACGCTCAACGGCAAATTTATGTCCTCCCAAAACCCAAAGCTTGTGGCGTTTGCGCAGCCCTTTTATCAGTGGTTGAGCGACAATGATTATTTTGATATCAATATCGTTTACGATGAAGACCGCAATGTTTTTCGAGATGACGGGCAGCGCGGCATCGTGGCCATCGGCTTTGATTACGACGCAACGCAGGGCATCTATTTTTCCGCGCACGACCCATGGATGCGCAAGCTCGGCTACTGCGAGCTATATGATCAGATTGCGCCCCATTTCGGCTATTATCTTGACACCAAGCGGTTTCAATTTGACTACGACGGTTACGAATGGATGCTTCAGGTGTGGAAAGGCGAATACCTCTGGTGCGCTACTGGCGCGGAGATGGGGCTTTATTACCGTGAGCCCGGTTCGACCTGACGGATGATTTTTACAACACTATCCCGGATGAGAAAATGATCCCGATGGAAATGACGCTCTATCACAATGGAAAATACAAATTCAAGCGTGAGATGGAAAAAACATGGTGGCAGACCGGATTCATCTTCTGCTATATGTGTGAGCCGGAGGAAGTCGCCGTTGAAGCAAGGGTTGAATTCCCCAATGCAGAAATGCGGGACGCTTCCTGACCGCGCTGGAGGGCGAAGGCTATGTCCGCAACGAAACCTATACGTTGGACGGAAACGTTGTTTGCTTTGCATACTAATTATTTTTGGAAAGGGGCGGCGCAATGCTTCGTGTATTTTTAATTGCTGACCCGCACTATTTCTCCCCTCAAATTTATGAGCCGGATAGCCGCGCTTACCTACTCCGGGAGCAGGGCGATCAAATCTGTTTAAAGGAATCCCCAGCCATTATTGACGCTGCGTTTGATTTTATGGCACAGTGCGGCGATACTGATATTATCCTAATCCCAGGCGACCTGATCAACTGCGGCGAAAAAATCTGCCATATGGAATTCATCGAGCGCCTTCAGGCACTGCGCCGGGCCGGGAAAAGGGTTTATGTGACGACGGCTACCCATGACTACATCGGCAAAGGCTACGATGAAAATGATTTCTTCCGGGCGATGCGTTTCAGCGGAACCGAACCAACGCCGGTGGAGGCGACGCACCGGGATGACCTTCGCTCGCTCTATGCGGAGTTCGGCCCCAATGACGCGCTCAGCATCCATCAACAAAGCATGTCCTACTGTGTAAAGCTGGGGGAGGGTATCCGCCTGCTCGCGTTAAACGACGATGGCAACGGGCGCTCTTTCATCGGCTTTTCTGAGGATTGCCTCCATTGGATTTTTGAGCAGATCAAGGCCGCCAAGGAGAGCGGGGATTACCTGTTCGCCATGTCACACCACCCATTGCTTTATCCATTTGAGCTTTTGGAGCATATTCCCGGCTACGATGTGATCCATGGCGGCAAAGAGCTCGCCGCCCGATTGGCGGACGCCGGCATTCAGCTCTTTTTAACCGCGCACACCCATCAGCAGAATATCACAAAGCTCACCTCTGCACGGGGCAATGAGATCTACGACGTGTCAACTGCATCCCTGGTTGGCGCCGGCGCTTGTATCCGAAAAATTCAGTTTGATGCTGGTAAGATTTTGATCTCCTCTCTCCCGATCGTTCACGTTCCGCATTGGGATATGGAAGGCTAACCTATGCCGAATATTTTAGAAAGCACCATTCACTGCGGTATACCGGTCATTTCTGGAAGCAGCTGCACACGACACGCGCAAGCTCGCCTCCATGCTGGATGTTTCCTCCCGGCCGGTCAGGCTTCTGCTGCCGCTGCTGAAAATTCCAGCCCGGTATTTTGATAAGCTTACCTTTGCAGCGCTCGCCAAAAAGAGCAAACGGTACCATCAGATTCCCCCTGAAAAATACGGCGCCCTCATGCAGCGCTATGTGAAAGACGCTGTTTTTCAAATCATTGAATGTTTTTGCAGCGGAAACCCGCCTTATCACCCGGATACAATGGAATACCAAATCCTCATGGCATATTTAAAAAAATTAGAGCACAGGCTGCATATGCTCCCGATTCCCATGCCCAAGTTTTTGGCGGAAAAACCGCTGGCAGAATGGATCCGGCCATTTTTGTACAACACCCGGACGGGGGATGACAACCAGCTGATAATTGCCCGGTCGGATCAAAACTGATTCCCTTTATGCCACAAAAACGTGCGAGGCAGGAGATGCATCTCCCGCCTCGCATCATTTTTATCACATGAACAGATGAACAGGCTAAAAGGGCCGCGGAGACGAAATAGAAGCCTCCGCCGGCCTTGTTTTACGATCAAATTTTTCTATGCCGTTGGAAGATTTAGCCTGGAAAGGATCTCCTTTTTCACGCGATTGATCGCATCCCGCTGTTCCTTTGAATAGCAATTGAATTCATTTTCCTTCACATTCTGAAAATAGATTGTCTCGCTTTCATCCAAGATGGGTGGCTCGGTGATCTCGGGCAGGAAGTAGGAGCTTCCAGCTCACTGCCCGGTAAACGTCCCGCTCCAGCCGCGCCTGATAGGCAGGATGAAATATAATCTTTTTGGCAAATACAATGTATTCCCTGCCTGGCTGCATCGGATTAAAGGGCGATACGTCAAAATAAGTAACCTGGCCTGTTGCCGCCTTTGAGAAAAAGGAAATCTCGTAAAAATCAATGAGATCGCCGGCCTTTACATCACCCTTAAGCACCTCTTTGATCCGAAGCGGAACCAGAAGCGCCTGGAATTGATACTCTTCCGGCCCGGCTACCTCGGCGCGGACGATGATATCCGCTTGGAAAAGCGAGTCCTGGAAGGTTCCAGTCCCCTCTTTGTCGCCCGACAGAATCACTTTGCTGTGGTACAAAATCTTTGTATCCGGTGATTTTGCCGCGTCCGCCACATCGTGCCGGTAGCTTGCGCGGGTCAACGCCCCCAAAAGGAGCGCGCCCACTGTCATCACCGCCATCACAAGGCAGAGCAGCTTTGCAAGCGTAACCCGTTTGGCTTTTTTATTCAATGCACCTACCCCCTCTTCGGATCCACGACCCTGCCCGCTTCCATCGGGATGATCGTGTCGCAAAAATCCGGAAAATCCTCCAGCGAATGGCTGGCGATCAACACCGTCGCGCCGCGCTCCTTCTCCTGCCGGATAATCTCCTTGAATAGTCGAACTCCCTCCGTGTCCAGCGCGTTCGTCGGCTCGTCCAGAATCAAAAGCTCCGGCTTTTCCATAATCGCCTGCGCGAACACCAGCCGCTGCTTCATACCGAGCGAATATTTGGCAAACTTTTGCCGTCGTTTGAAAGGCCGACCCGCTCGATCACAGCGGCAATCTCCGCATTGCTTAGCTCCCTGCGAATGGCGGCGAGCGCGCTCAGGTTTTCAAACGCTGTCAGATAGGGCCACAGGCCGTTGTTTTCAATCATCACCCGAGCTTGGCCGGATAGCCGGATTGGGGGGAAACTCGCTGCCCATTGATCCGGATTTCACCGGAGGAGGGCTGCGCAAGGCCGGTCAGGATTTTAAACAGCATCGTTTTGCCCGACCCATTGCGTCCGACGAACCCATAAATCCGATTTTTCTCCAGCTTTAAATCGATATGATCCAGGATGGTTGTTTTTTTAATTATCTTGGAGCAATCGTTGATTTCAATATATGCCATTTTAATCCTCCAATAATAGCCCAAATTCCAGCCGCCGCGCCCGCCAATACCCAAGTGCAAACAGTGCGGCGTCCAGCGCGCTGAAATAGGCGAGCGAATGCCAGACCTTCAGCCCCGGCAGCAGCGCTTCTGCCGCTTCCTCCGACGCCTGCCATGCAAAGGACAAAAACTCCGCATGGCAATTCAAATAAAAGTGAATAGCGGGATTCCACTGCCAGCCCGTTTTGCTTTTCATCGCAATGCGCATCTGCAAAATGAGGATAAAGAGGACCGTCAGCAGCGCCGGCACGAGCCACCGCGGCGCAACGGAAAAAGAGAGCAGGTTCAGCGCCAGCGAAAAGGTGAATACAAACAGCCAGGAGAGCAAAAACAGATACAGGTTGGGCGCCAGCGCCCCCGCAAGCTCCCGCGCCGCGCTCTTGCCCGCAAGCAAGATGACCGCGGTGACCGATAGCTGCATCAGCAGGATGGCGTAGGCGCTGACTGCGGCCAGCAGCGCGCACTTTTTCGCAAACCAGCGCAGCGGCTTGCGTGGCGCGTCAGGCAATAGGTCGCCTCAATCCCAATATCCTGCAAAAAAAGATCGGCCAGCAGCGCGATGATCATGATATGGGGCAAAAACATCAGGATCAGTGAAATTAGGTTTTCCACATTGGCCGTGAAATAAAATGCGTCGATCTGCCGCTCAAACAAGCTTTCATAGGGGATATCCAGATTGACCGCCGTAAAAAACACCCCGCAGGCAATGCATACGAGATGGAGCAGCAAAAAACGCTGGCGATAGATTCTTAGCTTTTTCATCGCTATTTCCCCTCGATCTCCCTCAGCTTTTTCAGGCAGACCGGCGTGAGCAGGGCTGCCGCCAGGAGCATCACGCCGAAAAACACCAGCAGCATAAAGGGCCGCTTATGGGGCGCGTCGTTAAATGCGATCAGATAGTCAAACGGCGAGATGTTGATCGGCGTATATTGCGCGAACAGGATCAGAAAATTATTGAGCAGAAACGGCAGGCAGAGCAGCACGATCCTGTTTTTGGCGATCAGGAAGGAGCATTGATACGTTACCACGGCGCAAATCACACAGAAGGCCGTCAGCATCAGCAAGAAAACCAGATCATAGAAATAGGGGTGGTCTACAAACAGGCCGGGAAATAAAATTTCCTTCATGTGATAGGTATAATATGCCCCTTCACTTCCAGGCGAAGAGATGAACGCATAATTTGTGCTCGTCAGCGGGAACGCAACCAGCCCCAGCAAAAAATTGAGCAAAAGAGGCACGAAAATGACCGCGCCCGCTGAAAGCGCCACGCAGGAGAGCTTGCTGAAATAATATTGCCTCGCGGAAGCACGGGAAAGAATCGCCGGCAATATGTAATGCTGCCGGTCGGTGATGTAGGAATCCGCAAAGGGCAGCACAAAAAGTAGCGGGAGCAAAAACGGCAACAACACCGCAAGATCATTGGATCCATTCCGGCCGAGGAAGAGCTTATCGGCAGAAATATATCGCGTCACATCGGCGCCATATTGCTGAATACAGTTGAACACAAAGCTCCCAACCGCAAGAACCATCATGCAAAAAAACGAGATCAAAAATTCCTTCCGCGATCGCAACTGTCTGATTTGTGATTGAAAAAGCATAGCAGCCCTTATACCCCTTCCAAAAAAGGGCCGGGTCCCCCCACGGCAGGCCCGGCCCAAAAAATAATTGAGAACCCGATGATAAATTACAGATAAACATACCCGGAAGCCGTTTTACTCGTCACATTCTTCTGTTTACCCATCATGGTCAATCCGGTTCCTTCACCTAGGGTCGTGGTAAAATAAACTGGATAGCGGTTCCCGTCGTTGTATGCCGGAACCCATTCTGAAACTGGAGCGCCTGTACCACTCAATCGAAGCTGGGCATATACGATGTTGACGGTTCCGCCCTTCACCCAAATATCACTATACTGTCCATGCCCATAGCTTTCCCCGGTAAATAATTCTACACTGCGCTGCAAATTCGGGAGTGTTACGTTAAAATTTCCCTCATGTTTCGCGGACACAAACAGAGACGTCTGCACGACAAAGCAGGCAACCAGAAGAACCCATGTAAGCATCTTTTTTGATCTTGACATCTCTTTTTCCCCTTCGCTTTTCAAATTACCATTTCTCCCCCACAAATGCGCGCGCTTTCATTCATGAAAGATTATATGATTATAGTATAATTCTGGATGCTAAAAATGTCAATAATATCTCTACTAATGCTTATTTTCTATGGTGTTTTTTATCTAATCCATATAATTCATCCAATTTTTTATATTCCGGTTCTTCCCTTACAAACGCAAATTCCTCATCCACCGGAGCGCTTCCAGCAGCCTTTCCCGCAACTGCTCCGGAATCACTGTGCTTTCCCGCCCCTCGATATGATGGTAAAGCGGCGAAGACGAAAGCTTCCATGGCTTTTCCAGCAAAGGCAGCATTTTTTCAGGAGCGTGATGCACTGCTTTGCATCCTTGCGCGCCGCCGCAAGCTGAAACGGCACGGCATATGCCAAATACTCGCACAGCCCATAGAGCGCACTGTGTGCTGCGCGGTATCCGCCAACGTGTCCGCCAAAACGCCGTTCCCCTCCTCCAATGCGATCTCCGCAAGGCTCAGCAGCGCGTTAAAGCAATCGTTCGCACCATGCAGCAGCTTGCCCTCCAGCAGCTTTGCCGCTTCAGAGCGCTTCCCCTGCTTCCGGTAAAGGGTTGCCTGCATGGCTTCCCTGTCATAAGGAGGCTGTGTGGGCAAGCAATCCAAAAGCGATTGTGCGCCCGCAAAATCCTGGCGCTCCATCATTTTTGACGCCAGCATATATTGCGCTTGATCCCGCAGCGGGCCACTCCCGGCCTGTGCCACGCGGCGATAAAGCGCCTCGAGCCGCTCCCCATATCGCTCCCGTTCTTCCGGGGCATACAAAATAAGCGCCCCTTCTAAAGTAGCCGCCGTGTTGTACAGCAGCAAATCGGAGGCCGGATATTCCCGAATCTTTTCCATCGCCATCTCAAAGCCGGCGCTAATCCCCTCCTCCTTCACCTTTTGTACCAGCCCATTGCAAAAGCGGCCGATCTCCTCCGGCGTTAGATCCTCCTGGAAGGATAAAAGCGTATTCAAATCCACTCCGAGCAGCCGCGCCAACGCGGGCAATAATGTAATATCCGGGTAGGAGCTCCCCTTCTCCCATTTATGCACGGCGGATGCCGATACCCCCAGTGCGGCAGCCGCCTGCTCCTGCGTCATGCCCTGTTCCCTGCGCTTTGCACGGATGATCTCATTGATTTTCATCCCCTTGCGCCCCCTTTCTGGTTTCTTGTGCTGTCCTTTACCCATAGCATATCACGCTAAGGCCCGCGGCTCAACGGAGGATTGGTCGCAAAAACAGCCCGTAACTGAACCAATGGTTGAGAACCGGCGTTTTTTCAGGATAAAAAAGGGGGGCCTCTTCCCGTTTCACCGCTGTGTTGCGGCAAAAACTTCCTCTTGACAGTTCGTATTATCTGTATTAATATTTATAATACAAATAATACAAGTAGGGGTGGTTTCATGATCCTCAAGCTCAATATGTCCAGCGAAACTCCCATTTATGTGCAGCTGCGCAATCAGATCGTGCTCGGCATCGGCCGCGGCGAATTGCAGCTTGGAGAAGGCTTGCCCACCGTCCGCCAGCTTGCACAGGACGTCGGCGTCAATACGATGACAGTCAACAAGGCCTATACCGCGCTTAAAAATGAAGGATATATCGAAATTGACCGCCGTCATGGCGCACGGGTGAGCCCTGCTGTCCGGCTGGACGGCGAATTTCGAGAGAAGCTGGAAGGGGAACTTGCGCTCCTGATTGCGGAATCCGGCCTCAAGGGGATGGAGAAGCAGGATTTCCTGACACTGTGCGGGCAAATTTTTGATCAGATGAGCGGGCTGCACCCCACCGCTCAGGGTGTATGAAGATGTCTCTTCCGTAAATGAAAGGTTGTGAGATTCATGCTCGGTTTTTCGGTCTGCCTGGT
>ENA-OQEX01000591-OQEX01000591.1-human-gut-metagenome-genome-assembly--contig:-NODE-591-length-18321-cov-2.407717_pt1 | contig 18321 bp, 20 predicted proteins | sample MGYA00242802_ERZ504649 | MGnify/ENA primary metagenome ERZ504649 (study PRJEB26092, sample SAMD00036194) | human gut metagenome | host: Homo sapiens | study: EMG produced TPA metagenomics assembly of...
CCTCTCTGTTGCAATGATTTCTTTCCGTTTGTTAATGAATGTAGACGAAATGGCATAGAAGTGTCAGTCTCTACAAATGATTATGCTTTGATGAAGAAATAGTTAGAGAATTAAATGAATGTGAGTTAAAGACTATTACTGTTAGCGTTGATGGTGATGAAAGCAACAATGATGCAATTAGAGGCAAAGGTTCATTTGAAAAGGCAGTTAATGGATTAAAAGTACTTAAGAAATTTTATAAATATAATTATTGCATAAAAATGACATTAATGAAGACAAATATTAATGATATAGAGAAAGTCATAAAATTGGGCATTGATTGTGGGTGCAATAGCGTAAAATTTAATTGTGTTAGAGAAGATGGGAGAGCTCTCGATAATAAGAATTTAGTAATACTACAAAGGGAAGAATACTTATATGTTTTAGAACATATTGAAAAGCTAAAGGAAAAATACAAAGATATAATAAAAATCAAAGCCCCTTTAAGCGTATATTGCGCTGAGGAATATTCATATATTAAAGAATTAGGTTTTGGTTGTTTTGCAGGCAAAGAAAGCATATGCGTTGATGCACTAGGAAATGTTAGAGCTTGTTCTCATTTTCCAGAAGAATTTATAGCAGGTAATATTAGGGACAATACACTAAAAGAAATTTGGAATAATAGTGATAAGTTAAGTGTTTTTAGAAATTTAGGGGGAAATAAAGAATGTAATGAATGTAAGAATTATGATAAATGCAGAGGTGGTTGTAGGTATAGAGCCTTTTTGAAAGGAGATATAAACGGAAAAGATCCTTTTTGCTTTTTAGAAAATGAATCGTAGCGCCTACGTAACAACCTGCGTAAATTGAATGCTGTGAATAGAGAAAGGCGGCTGACTGATCCTTAACGAACGCATTAGTTCAAAGGTTAATAGGTCAAACCGTTCCTTTCTATTTTGACAGGCTTCGGCATTGAAAAGGAAAAGACACGTTTGGCTATCGTGTCCATTATCTTAATTTGCATTGTAGGAGATTATTGAAAAGCACCAAAAAATAAGTGTAATATTCAAAAAAACAGTATATATTATGATGGATTGTGATGCTACATGTTATAGCATTGATTGATTTTATTCATGGTATTTATGTGGTTGAAAGGAAAGATATTAATTATGAAGAGAGGCAGTCTGATTGCAATTGAAGGAATAGATGGCTCTGGAAAATCTACCTTAGTCAATATGATTGCAAAAGAATTTCAAAGAAAAAATTTCTATCCAATGTCTGGTGTAGGTCAAATGAATTTTACGAGAGAATGTCGTGAAATAGAAAAAAACAATGATAGTTTTTCACCTAGATTTTTAAATATTGCATGGCTTATGGATTTTTATGAAACGGGGAAGATGGTTGAGTTAATGATAGAGGAGGGTAAGAATGTAGTTATAGATAGATATTGTTTATCTGCAAAGGTATATGCTGAAGCGACGACAAATGTTGATATGAATATATTTTTTGAGATATATAGTTTGTTGCCTAAACCAGATTATATTTTTTTTCTGGATATTGAACCTAGTAAGGCTGTTAGCAGAATCAAAAGTAGAAATAAAAAAGTGGCGTATTACGAAAATGAAGATAGTTTAAAAACTATTAGGCAGAAATATTATGATGTAATTCAACGTGAAAAATTAAATGTTTTTGTTTTAGATGAAATTCTAAATAATCAGTTATCAGCTGTAAAAAAAATAATAAAAGAGTAAATTTTAACAAAGTGCGTGGAGTCTTTTTTGATCAATTAAAGCTCATCAAAATCCCAAATAGATGTTAGCTTTTAAGACGTGTTAATAAACAAAATCTTTGAAGGCTGTTTAAATAATTTTACCTTTTGTGTATTCTCCAGGATTTAATTTGATGATGAACCATTTGTGTAATTTACAGTTAAAAGAATATGATAAACGATTTTTAACATAATACATCTTTAAAAAATTTTTCTGAGGAAGCAAACAGGGACTGAACGCTCACTGAAAGATTGAGTAGTCCGTCTCTCCAAAGATTAGTTTACTGGACTCTATGCTCTAATTATTTTTACTTGAAAGAGCATACGACACACATATAAATTCAGTTTGGTATTCGCATAGCCTACTCTCCTCTATGTGCTCTGTAGCGTGTCCGCTTTATCAAGAACCTTGTATCAAATTTTACGTTGCTTTACTACAAGGTGCTTTCATTTATTTTTGCGCCTTGTAGCAAAGCGGAAAGGTATGGTCACAAAAATGAAAAATGAGTATAGATTAATTCTAATAGCTTCATTGAACATGAAAACACAATATGAAATTGAACAAATTTATGATTTGTTAGAAACCAAGCTTGATTGGTGTGAAATTGCGGGGCAGTTATTCAATCATCGGTTAGCTGGATATTTTTTATTAGGTTTAACAAAAGACCAGCAAAAAAAATTCCCCGAGAATTGAGAAAAGCAATTGAACTTTTAATTGTTGCGCAAAGGCAACAAACTATAAAAAAATATGAAATCATAAAACCAATTCTAGCTGAATTTCGTAAAGAAAATTTACGATATGCTGGATTAAAGGGTTTAATATTCAATATTGATAATTATCAAATGGGTATTCGCCGGTCAAATGATATTGATTTGTTAGTACCTGAATTAGAACTTTCGAAGCTTGATGAGATTTTACGTAAGTTTGGTTACATACAAAGTTTTTTGCCGGAAGGTAAGCTTGTTGAGGCATCCAAAAAGCAAAAGTTAATTCAACGAATGAATTACCATGATTTAGTGCCATATGTAAAAGCAATAGATAATGGAATTAATGAAATAGATATTAATTTTATATTTGATACAAAGGAAAATGAAATTACTCAAAAGATTTTCAATATGGAATTAACTGAATATAAAAATGACGAGTATTCAGTTATAGGATTGCCTTTTGAAACAAATTTAGCATTTTTGTGTATCCATTTCTTTAGAGAAGGGACAAATAGTTTATGGACAGATGGTAAGCGAGATGTAGTTTTATATAAATTAGTTGACATAATGAATGTGATTCGTAAATATAAAGATGTTTTTAATATTGAAAAATGGGCTACCCTTGTTAAACAATTAGAAATAGATCATAAATGTTACTACACATTTTATATGCTTGCACAGTTTTATCCGGAAGATGAACTACTACAAAAACTATTGAAGCTTTTAGAACCAGTTGACAAATCCTATCTATTTGAAGTGAAAATTGAAGGACAAAATAGAATAGTAAAACGTACTGAATCATTCTATGATGCTGCTTTTAACCATATTAGATAGTATGTGAGATAAAATATGTTCAATTTGAAGTTTAAGGAAATAGAAAGCGAATATAAATTTATGATTGACAAAAATTTATATTACAGAATTGATAGTGATTTTGATTGGATTAAAAAATATGAGCAAATAAATTATTACTTTCTTGATAGTAATGAAATATTAAAAGAAAAGAATATCACTGTGCGAGTAAGAAGTTCAGATGAATGTTATAGATTACAAGTTAAAGTACCGATGAAAATAAAAGGATCCTTGTCGCAAAAAATTGAGTATGAAACTTATCTGCAAGAGTTGCCTAATAAAATTATGGGAAGTGAACTTGCTGATATTTGTGGTTGTAATTTATCAGATTTGTATTGTATAGGTGAGTTGCGTACGTTGAGAAAAACATATACGCTATTTCCAAATGTTAAGATTTGCTTAGATTTCAATAGATATTTAGGTGCCGAGGATTACGAAATAGAATTCGAATGTAAAGATAATGATTGTATAGATGACTTTGTGAGTAAATATGGAATTACTAAACAACAAATTATTTCAAAAGGTAAATTTACGCGTTTTTGGGAAAGATATGATTTATTAAGGGGATAACAGAATGACAAATATAATTAGAATTAATCTTCCTCATGGGTTGAATATTGATGAATTCAAAAAATGCATTCCTTTTGTTTCTCTGGATATTCAAAGTTATAAAATTTTAGGCGATTCCCTAGAGTTAAAATTAAATGAAGATTCAGATGTTCCTTTGGTTCAACGTAATACTGAAAATGCAATTAAAAAATTTGTTAGTAGACCAGAGGTAAATTATACGCTATATAAAACAGAAAATGAAAACAAACGAGATTATTGCGATGAAGTCATTGATAATAAAAACATTTGTAGCTTTATCCGATGGTAGCATATCTTTACATGAAAAAGCTGCAATATTATTTGACTTCTTTGATCAAAACCTTGAGGACATGGCTCTACAAATTGGGGCTAAAATCGAGCATTACCCTACAATGTTACCCGTTGAAGAGTATAGGAAAACAGGATATTTAAAGACTTCCCCTCAGTATAGTATATTTTGTTGTAATGCTATTGAAGACTTTTCTCAACTTGAAAAATTACATGCCTCAAACTCTTGTGAATTAAAATCTTTAATATCAGAACCAAGAGATTCACTGTCACCAGCTGCTTGTTTTCATACATATTGTAGCCATAAAAATGAAACATTTGAAGAATCAACTATATATACATTTAATCAAGCTGTCTTTCGTAATGAAGGTAGATTTAACTGGCAAGATTTTGGAAGATTGAAAGATTATCATGTGCGTGAGGTAGTTTTTTTGGGAAATGAAAATTTTGTAAATGAAAATAGAAAGAAATTGCTTGACATAGTAATTGAATTTTTAAAAAAAGTAGGTCTAAATTTTTGTGTTACCACAGCTAATGACCCTTTTGTAATGCCTAAAATGCAAAAATTCAAAAAAATTCAATTGCAAGAAGGCAGCAAATATGAGTTATTATTGAAATACAGTTCTAAAAAGAGCATTGCGGTAGCATCTTTTAATATTCATGGAACTGCATTCACCCAACCATTTAATATTAAGATAAAAAACATAGAAACACCAGTTACTGGTTGTGCTGGCTTTGGTATAGAAAGATGGGTACTTGCTTTTATTGCGCAATATGGGTGGGATGATAATCAATGGCCTTTAATTATTAAAGAATATATAAAATAAGGAGCAATTTTGATATGAGTGAAATTGAAGTAAAATTAATTGATATTTATAAAAAAATTTCTAACATTGATTCAGAAAACGATGTTGATATAAATTCGGAAATTTCCAGAGAAGTCGGTTTTGATTCTTTAGGAATGGTTGATTTTATTATTCAAATTGAGGAAGGATTTGATATACAGTTAGATTCATATTTATCAGAAATACGAACTTCGGGTAAATTATCAGATATAGTTAGGATAGTTCAAAATGCAAAATTATGTTCATGATTTTTTCTATAATGATTTAGACTATTATGAGGGGTATGAATCTTTCTGTTACCAAAATTGCTTAAGATTATTGCTTAAAGCGATGGGAATAAGTAATCCGTGGTCATATATAAACGCTTCAATGTCACTTATCTATAAAGATAAAGAATTTCTGCAACATAAAAATATTCGTGGATTGTTGCCAGAATATTCAAACTTTGTCAAAAGAATATACTATGATGATATTATAAGTGCTGAAGATGTTTTTAGAGCTAATATAAATTTTATTGTAAAAAACAAGAAACCAATCATTGTTGGTGTGGATACATATTATTTAAAATATGCTTCTAACTATATGAAAAATCACGCTATACATACTCTAATTATGTGTGGCTATGATTCTTTAACAGATGATGTGTATGTCGTCGATTGGTATGCACCATGGTTTTTTAAAGGGGCTGTAAAAAAAGAAGACTTTGTAAAGGCGAGAAATTCAAAGAATGAATATGATGGAACGATTTATAGTGGTACTCCAATAAAAAACAATTGGGCTTATGTAGAAAATATTTTGTCATTAAAGAATCCTGAGAATTTATTGTATACTGCTCTGAAATTGAGTTTTAATCAATATTATAGTGGACTAGATAATGTTGGAATTTTAGGTGTGAATGCACTCAAGTGTTTTAAAGAAGATATAAATACTATTGATTCTATTAATTTTGGCAAAATCTATTATCAGTTTTATACTGCCATAAAAAGACATTCTTTTTTTAAGCAATATTTAGAAAATTATTTAGATTATTGCAATAATGATATTGTATTAGAAATTGTTGACTTGACGAGTAAATCAATTGCGACACTTGAAATAATCTCTATGTTACTTTTAAAACAGAGCAAACTTATTACTATACGAACCTCCGAACGTATTATTAAGAATTTAGAAATAGTGATTGAAAACGAAACTATCATTAATCGTTTGATAATGTCATATCTTCATTCAACAAAATTAAATGGAGTGAATTTAATTGATTGAGCCGATTATAAGAGTAGAGAATTTAAAAAAGACATTTAAAGTAAGTAAAAGAGCAAATGGATTACCGGGAAGAATAGCAAATCTCTTTTTCCCAAAGTATGAATATAAAAAAGCAGTAGATGGAATTAGTTTCAACATACTGCAAGGTGAAGCGGTAGGCTTTGTTGGCGCTAATGGTGCAGGAAAGTCCACTACAATAAAAATGTTATCAGGAATTATATATCCAGATGAAGGAAATATCGAAATTGCGGGGTTTATCCCATATAAAGATAGAAAAAATATGTATCTAACATAGCGTCGTTTTTGGACAAAATCGCAATTGTCTTGGGACTTGCCCGTAGTAGATAGTTTTGAACTATTGAGACGAATTTACAGTATTTCAGATTCTGTTTACAAACAAAATTTTGAAAAATTTGTTGATTTATTAGATATGTCTTCTTTTATAAACCAACCAGTTAGGCAACTTTCATTAGGGCAAAGAATGAGAGCTGATATTGCAGCATCATTATTACATTCTCCTAGGATTGTGTTTTTTGATGAACCAACAATCGGACTTGATGTTGTGGCAAAAGAAAAAATACGTTCCTTTATTAGGTATCTAAACAAAGAGCAGGGAGTAACAATAATATTTACGACTCATGATATGCAAGATATTGAACAAACTTGTGAACGCTTAATATTGATTGATAAAGGTCACAAAATTTACGATGGTTCTATTAATGGCTTAGTTGATGCATATGCATATGAAAAAAAGTTGGTTGTTGAATTTATGCAGGATTATACTATAGATGAGATTTCTGATGTTTTGATAAATGACTTGGAAGGTCATAGTAAGGAGTTTGTGTTTAATCCACATAAGGTGTCAGTAAAATCGGTTATTAATAATTTATCAAAATATGATATTGTTTGATTTAACTGTAGAAAATTATGAATATTGAGAGAATAGTTAGACAAATTTACGAAGGCGAGATCAAATTATAATGAGTGTTTATTTTGCGTATATAAAGATTGCATTTTTAAATAAGTGCACATATAGAGTAGAATGCTTGCTTGGAATATTAAGTACATGTTTACAAATATTTATATCATGCGCAATATGGAAAGTACTTTATGGAACAAACCAAAATATTAATGATATTACTTATAGTATGGTAGTTACTAATTTGTATTATCCCAAGGGTTATCGAAGGCATTTAGTGTAAATGATTTTGCAATCCAGCAAAAAATAAATGACGGCACAATATGTAACGAGTTTTTAAAACCAGTAGATTATAGAATATCAATATTAGCTACAAATCTTGGCGAAATCTTGTTTAATCTTATAGTTTTTTTCTTGCCTACTGTATTAATTACATCAATTTTTATAGGAATACTTCCACCTTCAGGTTTGATCAATTCTTTATTATTTTTATTAAGCATTATTTTAGGCTTTATAATTTTATGGTTAATAAGTTCTATTGTCCAAATGTCATCATTTTGGATTATTAATGTGTGGAGCATTTCGACAATCAAGAATGTTATTATTGGCGTTTTATCAGGCTCACTATTGCCTTTATGGTTTATGCCAGAATCTGTATTACAAATAATAAACTATACCCTTTGATTCGATATATTTTATACCAATAGAAATCTATTTAGGAACAATTTCTCTTTATGAAATAATGGGTTGCTATGTCCGCCAAGTAATATGGATAATAATTTTATATTCATTAAGCAGAATTATGTGGGAATTTGGAAAAAAGAGGCTTGTTGTTCAAGGGGGATAAGATATGAAAAAGAATAGAGTTAATACTGTACATATGATGTTGTTTTATTCAAAGATAACTATTAATGCATGGTTTCAATATAAGTTAGATGCTATATTGCGTTCTTTTTCGGTCTTTTTACGTGAAGCTGGGACAATAGCTGTAGTTTATTTTACGCTTATTACATTTAATGATATTAACGGGTGGAATATAAAGGAATTGATGTTTTTGTTTAGTTTTATATTTTTGACATATAGCATCTTGATTATACTCTTTACTGGCTTAAGAGATTTTGAATGGATAGTGAATGATGGCCGTTTTGATAGATTTCTTTTAAGACCTAGAGGTGTTTTGTTTCAGATTTTGGCAAGCAATTCAGATTGGTTTGCGGCAATAGGACATGGTGGTTTAGGTGTATTATTGTTTGTCCTATCTGCAAATAACGTTAATGTAGAATGGAGCACTTTAAATATTATATACTTTGCTTTTACTATTTTTGGTGGAGTTTTGATACAGGGATCTATTTTCTTAATTATTGCATCATTAAGTTTCTTTTTTATTAAAACAGGCAATATTCGTGATGTGTTTTATTGGAATATTAGGAGTTTTGCTGTATATCCAATAAGTGTCTTCCCAAAAATAATACAAGTAATATTAATTTACATTATTCCATTTGCGTTTGTTAATTATTTCCCTTCACAATTTTTTTTACACAAAAGTGATATGATTGCTATCCTGAAATTTATATTTATATTACACCAATAGTGGGATTAACAGTGTATTTATTAGCTTATTTGTTTTGGCGAGTGAGTTTAAAACACTATAAAAGCTCAGGAAATTGAAATTCGAGGTTGATTATTTTGGATTTTTATAATGACTTAAATGGCTGTTTGATTTTTAATAATGAGATGTTTTATTCTGATGGATTGAAGAAAAAAGTAAAAGCAATAGAAGACAAATTCTCTAGCAATAGTATATTTGACCAAAACAACTTAGTTGCCATAGCTGTTCCAAGATCGGTATATTTAATTGCGTCAGTGATAGCATGTTTAGATTGTGGTATTGTTTATTTACCAATTGATATAGAGGGTCAACCTAAAATAGAATTAATTATGCATTAAATAGTGCAAATATCCAAACTGTCGTTACACTATCTTCTGTAAATTATGACTTTGGTGATAGGAATATAATCTACTTAGATAAATGTAATATAGAAAGCGATAATATAAAATTATCATTTGATAGTGAGTTAGCATATATATTATATACCTCGGGAACTACAGGGAATCCGAAGGCAGTGGAAGTAACAAGAAAGGGATTAATAAATTTTATTGTAAGTATCCCTAGAATTATAAAATTTGCTGAGAATGATATTATTGCTTCATTTACAAATTTTACTTTCGATATTTTTTTCTTAGAAGCAGTTTTGCCTTTGTATTGTGGTATGACGGTAGTTTTAGCAACAAAAGAACAAATGGAAAACCCTAGGAAATCGGTGAAATTATTATTGGATAAAAAAGTAACAATGTTACAAAGTACACCATCAAGATTACGTTTGCTAAAGTTGATTGATAGTGAACTTAACTGTCTTAAAAACTTGAAAACGATTATGATTGGTGGAGAACCATTCCCAGTAGAACTATTGTGCTCATTGCAGAAAATTAAAGACTGTAATATTTATAATATGTATGGTCCTACAGAAACGACGATATGGTCTAGCATTGCAGATTTAACAAATACACATGAAATTCATATTGGGTTACCAATACATAATACAAACTTTTATTTATTGGATAATAATTTAAATCCTGTTTCAAAAGGGCAACAAGGTGAGATATGCATAGGTGGTTTAGGATTAGCTGATGGTTACTTAGATAATATTAAACAGACTGAAAAAAGTTTTGTTTATTTACCATTTAAACCGTTTGAAAGAGTTTATATCACAGGGGACTTGGGCTTTTATGATGAAAATGATAAATTAATTTTTATTGGAAGAAAAGATTCTCAAATTAAGATAAACGGAAATAGAGTTGAACTTGAAGAAGTTGAAGAATGTTTGAATTCATTAAAAAATATTGATATATCTGTAGTTTGTTTTGATTTTGAACATAATGAATTGATTGCTTTTTATATGGCGCAATATGAAATAGATGAACATGAAACAATCAACGAGCTCAAGCAACTGATTCCAGACTATATGATTCCACATAAGTATGTACTAATTGAAAAATATATTATACTGATAGTGGTAAGGTTAACAGGAAAGAAATGTTAAATATTTATTATAAAAAAATTGCAAATAGTGACTTTGATTATAATAAATCAGAAATAGGAAAAAAATAACTGATATAGCTGTTAATATTTTGAATTCAAAGGTTATCGACATGTCAGAACCGCTTGATTTGATTGGCTTTGATTCAATTAAATATATAACTTTTATTGTAGAATTAGAGAATGAGTTTGATATTGAGTTTGGGGAAGATAAATTAACAATGGCTTCATTTAAAGATATGAATGAACTTATGAATTATTTATCAAATTTATAGTTGATTTTATTCGGAGGAGATAGCGTGAAAGAAACAATCAACTCACTACCCAAAAGGCATAAGGAAAAGACCCTGCAAAAAAGGTTTTGCAGAGTTTAAATCAAAAGACGAATTGAAAGATTAAGCGACGGTTAGTCCTTGCTTCTCAAGGAATTTGGTTGCTTGCTTGACGGCTTTGGATAGTTGTTTTTCTTTGAGTGTTTCGGGCATATCTACTTTAAAAAGGTCGGTATGGTTCCAAACCTCTCCTGTAGACATCATTTGGTAAATAGCGGTGAGAATCATTCGAGCAATGGCAATAATGGCACGCTTTTTCCCTCTTCGTTTTGAAATCTGCTCGTACTTTAAGCGATAGTAAGAATTATCCTTAGCTTTCACGGCTGCATGGGCAACTTGCACCAATGCAGGTTTGAGATAAACTCCTGCACGTGTAATGCGAACAGATTTTTTCTTGCCGGCAGATTCATTGTTGCCAGGTGTTAAACCCGCCCAACAGCATAGGCGTTTAGAGGAACCGAATTGAGACATATCATTGCCAATCTCAGAAATGATTGTAATTGCAGAATTACGGTCAACACCCGGAATGGTGCAAAGAAGTGAAATAAGGCTTTCGTGCTTTGCTACCATAACATCAATTGCCGAATCTATCTGCGAAATAAGGCTTTCAATGTAGTTGAGATGAGAACGTACAATTCTAATACGAAGCTTTTGCTCTTGTGTGATGGAATAACCTTCAATAGATTCTAACACGGATTCAGATTTCTTTTTCAAAGAGTGTTTTAAAAGAGAAACGCAGTATTCCGGATTGAAGGTGTCCTCGGATATAAGGTAATCTGTAATGGCGGTTGCAGATTTACCGAACATATCCGAAACTACAGAATCAAGAGCAACATTGCAAACTGTAAAGGCGTTTTGAAAACGGTTTTTCTCACTGCTTTTCATTGAAGTTAATTTGTAACTGTAACGGGTAAATTCACGAAGAATACGAATGTCCTTTGTGGGTATAAAGCTACCGGGAACAAGACCTAAGCGAAATAAATCACCAATCCATTTGGAATCCTTGGTATCGTCCTTGTTTCCTTTTACAGCTTTTACCCATTTGGGATTGGCAATAGTAACCCGAATTTTCCGTTCCTCAAGAATGTTATATACAGGAACCCAATACTTGCCCGTAGATTCCATACAAACATCAAGCAGTTATTTGAGTGAAGCCAATCAGCAAAACGATTCAAATCCGAATTATAGGTAGAAAAGCGTTTCTTTTGATAGTGAGGTTGTACGCCGTCTGTGGTGGAAATAATTGTTCCAACCAAAAAAGTTTTGTGGACATCAATCCCACAACAAATTGGATAAATAACTTTCAAACAATCTTCCTCCATGTAAAAAAATGTGAGGAAGAAGACAGTGACTGAATCATCACACAATTTAACAGGTGCTAAAACAATTCTTAGCGTACGTGCTCAAAGGCAACACTTATTTGTGCTTGAAAAGATGATTCTAACACTGATTAATATATTGTTTTCAGCAAGAAGTACATCTACGACTCCTCCTACCGTGCGTTGTAGTGTGTCTTCCTCCTCAAAACAATTATACAACAAAAATCGCCGCCGTTCAGCTTTCTTTCATCCCTATTTGTGCTGACGCTTTAGCGGCAGAATGGAGATTAATATGAAAAAACTTATTGTGAGAGAGCCTTTATTGTCTACATATCCCGAATATGGTTCTGTTTTTTCGATTATTCCTGATAATGAACTTTCTGAAAATTGGATGTATTCAAATTTTGTACAATATTATGTTAAAAAAAATAATTTATTTGTTTCTGGAGAGGAATTGCTAGTATATAAAGATCATGTGAATTTTATTTCTACAGTTCCAACTTTGCAACACTATAAAATTTCTGAACATATTTTGCATATGTTTACTAAAGAATCTTTGATTGAAGCCTTAATTGATTTTTTAGATAATGACTTTTATATTATTTTGCTTTTAGATAGATCTTATATTCGGGAGAGCAGAAACTATAAAAAATCACCATTTGTTCATATGACATTGATTTATGGTTACGATGAAGATAACGAAGATTTTTATATTGCTGATAATAACAATTATGGTAAATATGATTTTTTGCAGTATAAATTTGAAGATGTTGCAAATGCGTTTAAGGCTATGAATTATAATGACTTTAGAGATACACAAACTATTAACTTAATTAGACCCTTTAATCATATTCATTACAATTTTGATTTAGACTATTTGATAAAAGAATTAAAATTTTATTTGTCAAGTTATGATTTAAAAGATACATATCTTAAAAATTGGAATCCATATAATCCTTTAAATTATGGTCATGATGGAGAGGTAATTGAATATTACAATTTGGGAATATATGAATATTTAAAAAAGATTATAAATAGAGAAAATAATTATATTGGAATTCAACCATTTCATTTAGTGTGGGAGAATAAGAAATTTATGTTAAAACGGATTGAGTTTTTGAAATCAAGGGGATATATAGACGATTGCGAGGATATATTGCTATACGGGGGTAATATAGTTGGCGAACTACAAATAATAATTAATTTATTAATAAAATTTAATATAACTAAGGCGACTATTCTAAAATCAAGTATTTTGACAAAAATTGATTTTATAAAAGAAAAAGATATAGAGTTTGTTAGAGTTTTATTGGAAAAATTAAGTTAAAAAAATATTATAAGAAATTTTAAGGAGATGTTTTATATGGTTAGAAATAGATTGTTTGCTACAGTTAATACAAAACCCTGCCCATATAATTGCATATATTGTTTTACTAAATGTGATAACTTTAGAAAGAATATATCAATAGACTCATTATCAAATAGACAATTATATGAAATGACTAAAGATGTTGATATAATTCAGCCTGCCTGTGATACAGAGTTTTTATTACATCCGCAATGGAAAGAAATTTTATTAAGATTGGCAACATTAAACAAAAATATAAGTTTTGCTACTAAAATGTCTATTAAAGATGATGACATTGTTTTTTTACAGAATATAAATAAATTGCTAAAGTTAAACAAAAAAATATTAAACATTGGTGTTACAATCATTAAAATCGATGAATATAGGGAATTAGAACCAAATGCTCCTACACCGCAGATGAGGATAGATACGCTGAAAAAACTATCTGATGCAGGTATTTCAACTAATGTTATCATGCGCCCTATTTTCCCAAATCTAACATTTAAAGAAATTGATAATATATTAAAAATTACACATAATTATTCTGAAGGCTATTTGGTGGGGCCATTATATATCAATAATGCTGTTTCAAAATATTTGCAAAATATAAATTGCAGTGTAAAAATAGAAAAGACGTCTCCAGGTTGGAATCAATATGAGGGACTTGATGTTATTTACAGTCATGAAATTATGACTTATATAGCCGAAATGGCCGCAAAGTATAAAAAACAAGTGTTTTTTTCTAATGAACAATGCGTTTTGTACATTAAAGAGAAATTATTTGGAGGGGAAAATAGTGATTAATATTATTCCTACCTTATCAGTTATGGATACCTATGATGACTACAATACAATGATAAAGAATTATATTAAATCCAACTCAAACTTGTTTAGGTGTAATACTACTAGATTTGATAATAATACATACATTAAAAGTATTCATACATTACAAGAAATATACTATACATATATGGGAGAATATTTTAATCTTCTATTAGATATTCCTTGCCCACAAGAAAAAATAAGAATCCAGTATAAATCAAAACAAAATGAAATCAAAATAGAGAAAAATCAAAAAATTATTATAACTAATGATAAAAATAAGCTTGATAACGGAATGATATTTGCAAATATACCGATATCATCAGTTATGATAGGCGAAAGAGTAATACTAGGTGATGGAGATTTACTCCTTCGTGTGGATTCAAAATCAAAAAGTTTTATAACTTGCACAAGTTTGAATGGCGGAAAAATAGGTATAGGAAAAGCTCTATATACAGAATCCTTTTTTTGTAATAAAAGTTGTGATGCTATAGTTAATTCAAGCATTAAGCTGATAGAAAAATTAAAGCCTTCGCATATTGCACTTTCATTTGTTGAAAATGTTGAGGATATTGTAGATTTTAAAAGCAAGATAAGAAAAATTCCTGACTATAGTCCAATAATAATTTCAAAAATTGAAACAAAAAAAGCAGTTGATAATATCTCAGAATTGATTAACGAAACCCCCAATATAATGATAGCTAGAGGCGATTTAGCTTTATCTGCAGGTTATGAATGGTTGTACAAGTGCCAAAATGAAATTATTAAAAAATGTAATTTACTTATTTCAAATGAGAAAATATTTATAGCATCTGAAATAATGAACTCTTTAGTCGATTCCGTAATGCCAAAGAGATCAGAAGTGTGTGATTTATCAAATATTATAGAAAAAGGCATAAGAAATATTATACTATCTGGTCCATTGTGTCGATATGACAATTATAACATAGCGGCTAACTATATAAACCAAATATATAAGATCTATTCATAGGTATATATAACTATTAAACGCATATCAATTTTATTTGTTAATTCTTTTATAATAATTTATCAAGCAAACTGATTTATATAACTTAACTTAAGAAAAGGACATGTTTTTCGATGTATAACCTGCTATTATTTAAAGTTGAATCCAAAATACAATAGTGCTATATACATTTTGTAATATTGATTTAAAAAGGAGACTAAATTAGATTTACATGCTATTAAGGGGTAGTCCTATAGACTTATGTCAAAAATTTTGATATAATGATTCAAGAATTATAGTTTATTTACAGCCATTGAAGATTGTAATATAATTTTAACTTATATGAATGGATTTCAGGTGAAATTATGGATAACCCTTTAATTAGAGATGCGATGAATTATGTAAAAGAAATATTTGAAAATGATTTCGGTGGACATGATTACTACCATACAATGCGTGTTTTTAAAATGGCAACAAAAATTGCAAATGTGGAAAAAGCCAATCTAATAATTGTTCAACTCGCGGCACTTTTGCATGATGTAGATGATAGAAAGTTATCACCAAATACATTTAAACAAAAAGAAAGAGCAACTATGTTTTTAAAAAGGTGTAAAATACCTGAAAAACAAATTATTTGGATTTGTGAAATTATCAGTGAAGTATCATTTAGTGAAAATGGTTCCTTAATTCCGAATTCGCTTGAAGGTAAATGCGTTCAGGATGCAGATCGTTTAGATGCTATGGGAGCGATAGGAATTGCTAGAACATTTGCCTTTGGAGGTAATAATAATAGACCAATGTATAATCCGCAAATTCCACCAGGAAATAAATTGATGGATAATGATAGCATTAAATGTAAACGTTCAACCTCAATTAATCATTTTTATGAAAAGTTATTATTATTGAAAAATTTAATGAATACAAAAACGGGAATTGAGATTGCTGAGAAACGTGATCAATATATGCGAGAATTTCTTGATGAATTTTTTTCTGAAATTAATGGAGATAACTGAATAATTAAGTTTATAATGAATTATCGCTATCATCAAGTATTAGTAATATTTGAAATAAAATTTGTTTTTTATTTATTAATTGCCTTAAAAAATTAACACCTCTAATGAAATATATTTTTTGATCTTTATGCGAAAATGAAAGAAGTATTTGGAACATTTATAAAAAGAAAGAGACTTGATAACTGTATTTCTCTTAGAACTTTTTCAAAGATGATAGGTATATCACCTGAATATCTTTCAAAAATTGAGAATGGTTTAAGAACCGCCCCTAATATTGATACATTAGAAATAATAGCGAATAAATTATTGTTGTCCCCAGAAGAAAAAGAAATATTTTATGATTTAGCGGCGGAATCAAAATCATATTTATCATTAGCTCCTGATTTGCTTTTATACATAAGGGAAAACACAAATGTACACAAAGCGTTGAGATTAGCAAAACGATGTGGTGCAAACGGTGAAGATTGGCAAATTCTCATTGAATTTATAACTGAAAAGTACTTATAACTAAAGAAAGTCCAAGTGGTTTGACTTGGATTTTCTTTTGGAACAAATGTGTACAATCAAGTACACAAACATAAGGAGAAATAATAGTGGTTAATGTAAAAGAAAAAACTTTGTTTAAGTTTGATATCAGATGTCCGAGTTGCAATAGAAAATTAATGATATTAAATCTGTCAAATTTTAATAGACCGCAAGTACGCGTATTGGAGCGAGGGGAATTAGGGATACATAATACAGAAACAAGATGTCCGATATGCAAATCATTTGTTGCGGTTGATATGAATTCATAAAACAAAATATAAAACTTAGTACGAGCCTACAGCCGGAAACGCTGATTTAATCAGTAGGAACGAGCTTACGAAAAGCCGACAAGTTATAGCTGTTAATGCTATAAACTGTCGGCATTATTTTTTGCCCTTTTGCGTTGAAAGCAGAAAGGGCAATTATGATTTGTAGAAACAGAAGTCCCCCAATCGACCTGAATTAAAAAATCAGACTGATTGGAGGAAAAATTAATGGACAGACGTCCGAAAAGAAGAAAAGATAAGTACAATCCATATACATTACATAAGGAAAATGAAAGATACTATGTTTCTTTTATTGACTCAAACAATAAATTTCAAAAGATAGAGATATCACAGGAAGTGTTTGAAAGCTTTAACAAATTTGAACTTGAAGATGTTTCCCAAATGAATGAGTACGACAGACATTTGGAACACTCCGAAGTATATGAACATACTTTGCATAAAAAGAAAGATTCAAGGGAATGGTCGTTAGAAGAATACTTTGAAAATGTTCAGATTACAGAAAATTTGCATATGGCAATAAGCAAATTACCCGAGGTGCAGAAACGCAGGCTGAACAAGTATTATTTTGAAGAAAAAACTTTTGATAAAATAGCACTTGAAGAAGGCTGTACTTATCAATGTGTGCAAAGATCGGTGTATCGTGCAGTAGAAAAAATCAAAAATATTTTAAAAAATTTATAAATTAGGGGTGTGTTTTAGCTTTTAAGTGAGGAAACAGGTGAAAGGGATTATTTCTCTTTTGCCTGTTTTCTATACTCGCCAAAAATAGAGCAGGCATTGTTCTTTGAAAATAAAATATCAGCACATCAGATACATTCCTTCTGCTGTTCGAGCGGACAAGCTAAATGAGCGAACTTCTATACAGAACTTCAGGACTCAGACATTGAAAGGCAAATTCAATGAGGGCGATGACAGGCAGAGGGGATAATGATACTTCCGCCCAGTCAAAAGTCGAGCGTGATAAAACCGTCGCAACCAAAGATGGCGGCCGTGGGAGATCCTCACGGTGGTGAAATTCCAATGGAGCTATATGCAATAGCCGTCTGATGTGTTCCTTGTCGCAGGGCATTGAGGATAAATAGCGACAACAGGATAGCGTGAAAATTAGAGCTATCCAAAACGATTGATTTTATCCCGACAGCAGAAGATTTTTAATTTTCTGCTGTCGGGGTATTTAGAAGAAAATTACTGAAAGAAGGTGTTAAAATGTTAGGATTTATGATTGGTCTTTTGTCGGTGCTTTTATCGGCGTTTGCGTTATGTGCCTGTGCAATGCAGCGGCAAAAGCTGATGAGCAGATGAAAGATAATATAGATGACAAAAATAAGGAACAGGTGATAATTTGAACGAAAACTATATAAATGAAAATAACATTGATTCAGAACACAGAATAGAATCTGTTAT
>ENA-OQEX01000592-OQEX01000592.1-human-gut-metagenome-genome-assembly--contig:-NODE-592-length-18271-cov-8.385417_pt1 | contig 18271 bp, 25 predicted proteins | sample MGYA00242802_ERZ504649 | MGnify/ENA primary metagenome ERZ504649 (study PRJEB26092, sample SAMD00036194) | human gut metagenome | host: Homo sapiens | study: EMG produced TPA metagenomics assembly of...
CGGGCGTACGGGCTGTGCGGGGGCCAGGCGCCCCGCGGCTGGCGCGGTCCCGTGCGCGCCGACACTCGCGAAAATTTTTCCAAAAATATCCTTGCATCGTGGTCCGAGTTCCCGTATAGTACTTCTTCGCACGGGGGCGTAGCTCAGCTGGGAGAGCGCTTGACTGGCAGTCAAGAGGTCGAGGGTTCGCATCCCCTCGTCTCCACCCGAGCATTGAATGAGGCTCCAACGCAAGTTGGGGCCTTTTTTCATATAGGCACACAAGGTCAAAGGCGGCACCATGATCCTCCTGGTCGACAAGATCGAAAAAAGCTTCGGCGCGCGCGTCCTCTTTAGCGGCGCGTCCTTCCAGATCAACCCCGGCGAGCGCTTTGCGCTCGTTGGGCCCAACGGCGCCGGCAAAACCACCATGCTCAAAATCATCATGGGCATCGACAGCCCCGACGCCGGCCAGGTCCAGTATGCCAAAGACTGCCAGATGGGCTACCTAGAGCAGGAAACCAACCTAGAGCACAAGGACACCACCATCTTGCCGAGGTCATGGCCGCCGCCAAGGAAATCCGCCGCATGGGCGAGCGCGCCAACGAACTGCAGGCCCAAATCACCGAGCTCTCCGAGCAGGGCAAGGACGTCGACGCGCTCCTTAACGAGTACGGCCAGGTCCAGGACCGCTTTGAGCACCTGGGCGGCTACGAACTCGAGAGCAACGCCCGCAAGATCCTGTCCGGCCTGGGCTTTAAGGTCACCGACTTTGAGCGCCCGTGCTCCGAGTTCTCGGGCGGCTGGCAGATGCGCATCGCGCTTGCCAAGCTCTTCCTGCGTCACCCCGACTTGCTGCTTCTGGACGAGCCCACCAACACCTGGACCTCGAGAGCGTCCAGTGGCTGCGCGGCTTTATCGCCAACTATGACGGCGCTGTGCTCATCGTCAGCCACGACCGCGCGTTTATGGACGCCTGCGTCGACCACGTCGCCGCGCTCGAGAACCGCCGCGTAACCACCTACACCGGCAACTACAGCAGCTACCTCAAGCAGCGCGAGGACAACCTGGAGCAGATGCGCGCAAAGCGTGCCGCCCAGGAGCGCGACATCGCCACATGCAGGTCTTCGTAGACAAGTTCCGCTATAAGCCCACCAAGGCCGCCCAGGCGCAGGAGCGCATCCGCAAGATCGAGCAGATCAAAAAGGAGCTCGTCATCCTGCCCGAGGGCCACAAGCACATCGACTTTAAGTTCCCCGACCCGCCGCGCTCCGGCGACATGGTCGTGGGCCTCGAGGGCGTGTCCAAGTCCTACGGCGACAAGCACATCTACAGCGATATCGACCTCAAGCTCTACCGCGGCGAGCACGTGGCGCTCGTCGGCCCCAACGGCGCCGGCAAGTCCACGCTCATGAAGATCCTCGCCGGCCTGGAGCCGCCCACCACCGGCACCCGCGATCTGGCACCAACGTCGCGTCGCCTACTATGCCCAGCACGCGCTCGAGGGCATGACCGAGTCCAACACCGTCCTGCAAGAGATCGACACCGTCACGCCCAAGTGGACCGTGCCGCAGCAGCGCAGCCTGCTGGGTGCCTTCCTGTTTAGCGACAACGACGCAATCGAAAAGCAGGTACGCGTCCTCTCCGGCGGTGAAAAGGCGCGTCTGGCCCTGGCAAAGATGCTCGTGGCCCCCGAGGCGCTCCTGTGCCTGGACGAGCCCACCAACCACCTGGACATCGACTCGGTGGACATGCTCGAGAACGCCCTGCAAAACTTCCCCGGTACCATCGTGCTAATCAGCCACGACGAGCACCTGGTACGCGCCGTGGCCAACCGCGTCATCGACATCCGCGACGGACAAGTCACGGTCTACGACGGCGACTACGACTACTACCTCTACAAGCGCGAGGACCTCGCAGCCCGCGCCGCCGCCGAGGCGTCCACGGAGAGCGCGCCGGCCACGACCAAGTCCGCCAAGCAAGCGCCGCCCAGGCCGACACCCCCGCCGCGGCGCCTAAGCCTGCCGAGGGCAAAAAGACCAAGGAGCAAAAGCGCGCCGAGGCCCAAGCCCGCGCCGCGCTCAATAAAAAGCTCAAGGGCGTGCGCAACCAGCTCAAGAAGATCGAGACGGAGCTCGACAAAAAGCGTGCCCGCTATGACGAGCTTATGGAATTGATGGCAAGCGAAGAGCTTTATGCCGATCAAGACAAGTTCAACGCCGCGCTGGGGGAATATAACGGCCTTAAGCAAGAGCTACCCAAGCTCGAGGACGAATGGCTGGAGCTTTCCACCCAGATCGAAGAGGAGACCGCGCGTGAACTCTCGTAAGGCCGCTGCCGTGGCGATGAGCATCATCGCCATCGCCTGTCGCATCTGCGGCATTTTTATGAGCGCGATGACCGTGCTGCTGTGTTTTAGCGGCCTCACCGCCAAGCTGCAGATCGTGGGCTTTGTCGTCGAGCTTTCGCGCGCCCTGCCGAGCGCCATCGCCGGCTACGGCGTCATCACGTCGCCCTTTGGCGGTGTGTTCCGCTTGGATTACGCCATCGTCGCCGTGATCCTGTTTGTGATCGACTACCTGCTCACGCGCGCCTCGCGTCGCGTCCGCTAGAGGAGCGCCATGTCCAGTAGCTACATCATGAACCTGCTCGCCAGCGCCGTCGCCGTCATCGTGGGCATCGTGATCCACGAGAGCGCACACGCCGCCGCGGCCTGGGCGCTCGGCGACAAGACGGCCCGTTCGCGCGGCCGCGTGTCGCTCAACCCGCTTAACCATATCGACCCGTTTGGCACCATCATCCTGCCGCTGCTCATGCTCGCGGCCGGCGGTCCCGTGTTCGCCTTCGCCAAGCCCGTGCCGGTCTACCTCAACAACCTCAAGCACCCCAAGCTTGACGAGGTCCTGGTGAGTGCGGCCGGCCCCGCATCGAACATCGCACTCGCGTGCCTCGCGGCCGCCCTCATGCACGCAACGTACGGCAACCTCTACACCAGCATGTCCTTTGCCGTAGCATCACAGATCATGAACTTCGGCGCCACCTTTATCGTGGTCAACCTGTCACTCGCGTTCTTCAACCTCATCCCGATCCCGCCACTCGACGGTTCGTCGATCATCGTGCCCTTCCTCAAAGGCAAGGCGCTCAACAACTACTACCACCTGCAGCAATACGCCATGCCCATCCTCATCATAGTTCTGTATCTGCTGCCCATGTGGACCGGCATCGATGTAATCGGCCGCTATTTCGACGTTACCGTGTATCCGCTGGCCGAGTGGCTGCTCAACTTCGCAATCGCCGGCATCTAAGGTAAACTTACAGGTCGACCGTGCAAAACGGTCGTAACATGCACCCAAACCGCGCCGCGAAGGCGCCGTCAAAGGAGGTCGAAGATGTCGTATCGCGTGTCGACGCAGGTCTACAGCGGACCGTTCGACCTGCTGCTGCAGCTGGTAACCCGCCAAAAAGTAGATATCAGCGCTATCTCCATCAGCGAGGTGGCCGAGCAGTACCTTGCCGAAGCCGAGCGCATCGAGGCGCTGGACCTGGACGTGGCGAGCGATTTTTTGCTGGTCGCAGCAACCCTTTTGGACATCAAGGCCGCCTCGTTGGTGCCGCAGGAGGCCCCGCGCAAAGCCGATGACGATGACGAGATCGACGATGACCTCGAAGAACTTAGCACGCTCGACGGGGACGCCCTACGCGAGGTCCTGATTCAGCGCCTGATCGCCTACAAGCAGTTTAAAGGCGCGGCTGCGGCCCTCGGTGCGCGCATGCAGGCCGAAAGCCGCATGCATCCGCGCGTAGCCGGCCCCGACCCCGAGTTCCTAGGCCTCATGCCCGACTACCTTGCCGGCATCACGCTGCGCGGTCTCGCCGTCATCTGTGCCGACCTGGACGGCAAGCGCCAGACCTTCCTGCTGGAGGCCGAGCATGTGGCGCCGCATCGCGTGCCGCTCGACCTGACCGTGGCCTCAGTCGACCGCTTTACCATGCGCACCAAACCTGCACCTTCCGCGAGCTACTGGACGGCGATGCCACCACCGAGCAGCTCGTCGTCACCTTTCTGGCCATGCTGGAGCTCGCCAAGCGCGGCTCGCTCACGCTGAGCCAGGACGAGATCTTTGGAACCATCTGCATCAACCGCGTCGAGGGCGCCGAGGCCTACGTGCCCGGCGAGGGCCCCGAGCTCACCGAATAGGAGCCGCAACCATGTCAACCCTTTCCACGCTGGAGGCAAACAGCCTCAAAGGCGCCCTCGAGGCGCTGCTGCTGGTGTCGAGCGACCCGGTGAGTGCGCCCGCGCTGGCCGGCGCACTGGATATCGCCCCCGGCGAGTGCGCGTCGCTGCTCGCCGAGCTCAAGGTTGAGTACGAGGAGGCCAACCGTGCTTTCAGCTGCGCGAGGTCGCCGGCGGCTGGCGCCTGTTCACGCACCCCGCTTACCACGACGTGGTCGAGGCCTATGTGTTGAGCTGGGACACGCAAAAGCTGTCCCAGGCGGCGCTCGAAACCCTGGCCGTCATCGCATACCACCAGCCTGTGACGCGCGAGGTGGTCAAGGGCATCCGCGGCGTCAATTCCGACGGCGTCATCGCGTCGCTCGTCGACAAAGGTCTAGTGCGCGAGCTCGGCCGCGACCCCCAGCGAGGTCAAGCCATCATCTACGGCACGACCAACGCCTTCTTGGAAAAGTTCGGTCTGCGCTCCACCCGCGACCTGCCCGACCTGGAGCAGTTTGCCCCCGACGAGCAATCGCGTCAGTTTATCCGCGAGCGCCTGAGCGGCCGCAGCATTCAGTCCACGCTCGAGGAGCAGGCCGATGACCTGGACGAAGAGCGCGAACTGCTCGATACCGATGTTGAAGATGTTGAGGCAGTCAAGGACTTGGAAACCCTGGTCGTCGACGAGACCTCGGAGGATTTGCATGACGAGGACTAACGAAGTAGGGGAGACGCGCGCCATGGGTAACGCAGTACCCGCCACCGACGCCCAGCCCGTCTATCCGCACACCATGCGCCTGCAGCGCTTTTTGGCGCGCGCGGGCGTGGCGAGCCGCCGTGGCTCGGAGGACCTAATGACCGCCGGCCGCGTGACCGTCAACGGCGAGGTCGCGACCGAGCTGGGCACCAAGGTCGATGTCGACCACGATCACATCGAGGTCGACGGCATGCCCGTCAAGCTCAACCAGGGCGCCGTGTACTTGATGCTCTACAAGCCGACCGGCTACCTCACCACCATGAGCGACCCGCAGGAGCGCCCTTGCGTGGCCGACCTGGTCCCGCGCGACCGCTTTCCGGGCCTGTTTCCAGTGGGCCGCCTGGACCGCGACACCACGGGCCTTTTGCTCTTTACCACCGACGGCGACATGTCGCAGGATCTGCTGCACCCCAGCAAGCACGTCTACAAGACCTACCAGGCGCTCGTGGACGGACGGCTGTCCGACCGCGACTTGGAACCACTCCGCAGCGGCATCGAGCTCGACGACGGCCTGTGCCAGCCGGCGATCTGCCGCGTCATCAACGCGCGCGAGCCGAGGCCGTAGCTCCCCAGGGCGTCAAACCCGGCACCACCGCCGTGGAGGTCATCATCCGCGAGGGTCGTAAAAACCAGGTCAAGCGCATGCTGGGCAAGATTCACCATCCTGTGATCCGCCTGCACCGCTGCAACTTTGCCGGCCTTGAGCTCGAGGGCGTGGCCAAGGGCTCGTGGCGCGAGCTCACCGACCGCGAGGTGCAGATCCTTAAAAGCGGCGGCATCCCGCCCAAGCAGGCGAGCGCCAAGCGCAACGGCGGCAAGCCCCAAGACACGCCCGCCAGCCGCACGCGTCACCACGGCAGCCACGGCTCCGCACCCAAGCGCAACACCTACCGCGAGCGCTACACAGGCTAGGCAACCCGCCGCGCCCCAACGCCCGCGAACCATACCAGCACGTCAACCACCGAAAGGAAGCATTGCATGATCGTCGCCATCGACGGCCCCGCCGGTTCCGGCAAGTCCACCATCGCCAAGGAGATCGCCCGCCAGCTGGGCTTTAACAAGCTCGATACGGGAGCCATGTATCGCGCCGTCACGTTCGCCGCGCTCGACCGCGGCATCGACCTGGACGACGAGGCGGCCATCGACGCCCTCGCCGAGCAGATCGAAATCCGCTTTACCAACGGAACTGGCGAAGACACGCGCCTGACCATTGACGGCAAGGACGCCTCGGCTGCCATTCGCACCCCGCAGGTCGACGCCAACGTGTCCAAGGTCTCGGCCTACCCGGGCGTGCGCGCGGCCATGCTCATCCATCAGCGCCGCGCCGCAGAGGACCGCGATATCGTGGCCGAGGGTCGCGACATCGGAACCGTCGTGTTCCCCAACGCGCAAGTCAAGGTCTTCCTGACCGCTGGCCCGCGCGAGCGCGCCCGCCGCCGCGTGCTGCAGCGCCACCAGAACGACGCCCAGCCGCTCACCACCGAGCAGCTCGAGGCCGAGGTCGACGAGACCCTCGACGCCCTCAAACAGCGCGATAAACTCGACAGCAGCCGCGAGGTCGCGCCGCTCGTTCCCGCCGAGGACGCCGTGCACGTCGACTCCACCGCCCATACCATCGACGAGGTCGTCCGCATTATCGAGGGCCTCATCAACCAAAGGAGGTAGCCCATGCGCCTGTTTAAGCAGACGCCCGAGGACTATTACAACGCCCCCTACGCCGAGTTCCCGGCGCTCATCCGCGGTACCGTCGTCGTAGTCATGGCCATCCTTTGGGCCTTCTCCAAGCTCATGTGGCGTTGGAAGGTCGAAGATGCCGATCTGCTGTTTGAGCGCCAGGACGGCCGCGGCAGCGTGGTCATCTGCAACCACACCTCGATGGCCGAGCTCTTGGCCGTGGAGACGGCGCTGTTCTTTGGGGGGCGCCGCATTCGTCCCATCTTTAAGTCCGAGTTCGCCAAGAGCAAGATTGTGCGCTGGGCCTTTAGCCGCGTTGGCGGCATCCCCGTGGAGCGTGTACTGCCGATATGAAGTGCCTGCGCGCCGCCCAGCATGCGCTGCAACGCGGCGAGGACGTCCTGATCTTCCCCGAGGGTACGCGCATCCGCTCGCGCGAGATCAAGCCCGAGGTCCACGGCGGCTTTGCGCTCATCGCCCAGATGGGTAAGGCACCCGTCAACCCGCTCGCCATCTGCGGCTGGTCCGATATTACGCCTGCGGGCAAAAAGATCATGCGCCCCAAAAAGTGCTGGATCCGCGCCGGCAAGTCAATTTCGCTTTCCGACGCGCCTGCCGAGCTCAAGCGCAAGGAGCGCCTAGCCTGGTTTGAGTCCGAAGCCATGAGTCGCGTCTACGCCATGCGTGATGACCTGTGCGCCGAGCACCCGGCAGGTTCTAGCCATGGACGAGGAAGTCATGAACACCGCCGAGGCTGTGCCCGGCAAGGCAGACGCCCCCACTATCGAAATCGCTGCCCACGCCGGCACCTGCTACGGCGTACAGCGTGCGCTCGATATGGCGCTGGCCGCTGCGCCGCAGGCAGGGGAGTGCACTCAGGTCCATACCTTGGGTCCGCTCATCCATAACCCGATCGTGGTACGCGAGCTCGCCGAGGCAGGCGTCGGTCTGGCCGACACCTTGGACGACGCCACGTCGGCACTGTGATCATCCGCGCCCACGGCGTGGTGCCGCAGGTCATTGATGCCGCTCGCGAGCGTGGCCTTAACGTCGTCGACGCCACCTGCCCCTACGTGAAGAAGGTCCACGTGGCGGCCGAGCGCCTGGTGCGCGAGGGCTACCGCGTGATCGTCGTGGGCGAGCCGGGCCACCCCGAAGTCGAGGGCATCCTGGGCCACGCCGGCGATGACGCGCAGGTCGTGAGCTGCGCTGCCGATGCGGACGCGCTGTCGCTCAAGGGTAAAGTGGGCTTGGTTGTGCAGACCACCCAGACTGCGCAGAACTTGGCCGAGGTCGTGGCTGCTATCACCCCGCGCGTGCAGGAGCTGCGCGTGATCAACACCATCTGCGCCGCCACGAGTGAGCGTCAACAGGCAGCAGCCACACTTGCCAACCGCTGCGACTGCATGGTCATCGTGGGCGGCAAGAACTCGGGCAACACCCGCCGCCTGGCGCAGATTTGCGCAGACGCCTGCGAGCGCACGTATCACATCGAGGAAGCTTCTGAGCTCCAAGCCGCGTGGTTTACCGACGCTCACCACATCGGCATCACCGCCGGAGCCTCCACCCCGCAAGAACACATCGAGCGCGCCGTCGAGCGCATCAAGGAGCTTTGCCGCTAACCATGGACCAGACCGTACCCGCATACGCCGCCGAGGTGGCCGATTACGGGCGCAGCCGCGACCCCGAGCCGGGTGAGGGCGCGCTCGTAAAGAACGTGCGTCCCGAATCGCCCGCGTGGGATGTGGGTATCGAGCCGGGCATGCGCGTGCTCACGGTCAACGGTGAGGCGCTCACCGACATGATCGTATGGCTCTGGGAGGCCGACGATGATACCGTCGACCTCGAGGTTTTCGACCCGCGCGACGGCACCGTCACCCCCGTCGAGCTCGACCGCTTTCCCGGCGAGGATTGGGGTTTGGAGTTCGATGGCCCCATCTTCGACGGCATGCGTACCTGCGTCAACGCCTGCGTGTTCTGCTTTATGACCATGCTCCCCAAGGGCGGCCGCTCCACGCTCTATATTCGCGACGACGACTATCGCCTAAGCTTTTTGCAAGGCAACTTTGTCACGCTTACGAACCTCACCGACGAGGACGTGCAAAACGTCATCCAGCGCAACATGAGTCCCATGAACGTGTCGGTCCACGCTGTGAGCCCCGACGTCCGCCGTCGTATGATGGGCCGTAACGCCCAGCGAGGCATGGACGTACTCGAGACCATCATTGCCGCCGGCATCGAGATTCACGCGCAGATCGTGTTGTGCCCCGGCATGAACGACGGCGAGGAGCTGGAAAAGACCCTGCGCTTTTGCGAGGAGCACGAGCAAATCACAAGCCTGGGCATTGTGCCGCTCGGTTTTACCAAACACCAAAACCGCTTTAGCTGGTCATACAGCGACAAGCCCGAACTGGCGCGCGAGACCATTGCCATGATCCGACCGTTCCAGGACCGCGCCTATGAGCGCTTTGGCCGCCACACCTTCCAGATGAGCGACGAGTTCTATCTGGACGCCGGCATCGATCCTCCAGAGGCAGACTTTTACGACGGTTACCCGCAGTACTACGACGGCATCGGCATGATCCGCTCGTATCTAGACGAGACCGACGACGTGCTTGCCGCCTATACCGAGCGTCTGGCCCGCGTCCGCGAGGCCATCGCCGCCCGCAGCCAGCATTTGCTGTGCCTCTCGGGCGCCAGCGCACGCGACACGGTGGCCCGCTTTGTGGAGTCGCCCCAGGGACTCGCCGGCACTGTCACGGCCATCAAGAACCGCTACTTTGGCGGCAACGTGGACGTGACCGGCCTCATCGTCGCGTGTGACATCTTGGAGCAGCTGCCCCAAGATCTGTCGGGGGTTATGCTCTTTGTGCCTAAGCTCATGTTCAACGCTGACGGCATGACGCTTGACGAGTATCATCGGGACGATTTACTCGCAAGCCTTACCAGTCGCGGCGCCGAGGTTCATGTGGTGTCGACCATGCCGCATGAGCTGCTCGATACCCTGGAGCATATCCTTGGCATTGTGCCTGCCGACTCTAACACTTCCACTGAACCTACCCATTAAAGGAGAGCAGATGAAACCTATCGTCGCCGTCGTCGGACGCCCCAACGTGGGCAAATCCACGCTCGTTAACCGCCTGGCCCAGACCTCGGACGCCATCGTCCACGAGTCTCGCGGCGTCACGCGCGACCGCTCGTATCACACGGCCGATTGGAACGGCCGCGAGTTCACCATCGTCGACACGGGCGGTATCGAGCCGCTCAAGAGCGACGACGTCTTTGCCACGTCCATCCGCGACCAGGCGCTCGCCGCCGCCGAGGAAGCCGCAGTCATCCTGTTTGTAGTCGATGGCCGCACCGGCGTCACCGAGGAGGACGAGTCGGTCGCCCGCATGCTCAAGCGCTGCGACAAGCCGGTCTTTCTGCTGGTGAACAAGCTCGACAACCCCGATCGCGAAAACGACAGCATCTGGGAGTTCTATTCGCTCGGTATCGGCGAGCCCACGCCGCTCTCGGCCCTGCATGGCCATGGCACGGGCGACCTGCTCGACGATATCGTGGCCCTGCTTCCCGAGGAAGAAGACGAGGTCGCCGATGAGTTCCCCGACGCGCTGAACGTGGCCATCATCGGCCGCCCCAACGCCGGCAAGTCGTCGCTGTTCAACCGCATCCTGGGCGCCGACCGTTCTATCGTGTCCAACATTGCCGGCACGACGCGCGACGCCATCGACACGGTCGTCGAGCGTAACGGCAAGCACTACCGCATGGTCGACACCGCGGGCATTCGCAAGAAGAGCACCGTGTACGAGAACATCGAGTACTACTCCATGGTCCGCGGCCTGCGCGCCATCGACCGCGCCGACGTGGCGCTGCTCGTCGTCGACGCCTCCGTGGGCGTACCGAGCAGGACCAGAAGGTCATGGGTCTTGCCATCGAGCGCGGCTGCGCCATCGTTGTGCTGCTCAACAAGTGGGATCTGCTCGACGACGACCGTAAGCGCGAGGCCTGCATGGAGACCATCGACCGCCGTCTGGGCGTCATGGCTCCCTGGGCCCAGTACCTGCGCATCTCTGCTCTCACCGGCCGCAGCGTCGAGAAGATCTGGCGATGGTAGACGCCGCCGAAAAGACGCGCTCGCAGAAGATTAGCACCTCGCGCCTCAACGCGTTCCTCACCGACCTGCGCGAGTTTGGCCACACCGTAGTGGACGGCAAGCGCCGCCTGCGCATGCACTACGTGACCCAGACGGGCGTCAACCCGCCGACGTTTACGTTCTTCGTCAACCACAGTGACCTGGTCAACGACACCTACCAGCGCTACGTGGAGAACCGCATGCGTTCGACCTTCGATTTTGCCGGCACGCCCATACGACTCTTCTTTAGGAAGAAGGAGCAAAAGGATGCATAATCCGATTCTGCTGACCGCCATCTGCGCCGTGGTCTCGTTCTTTATCGGAGCGATTCCGTTTGGCCTGATCCTGGGCCGCGTGTTCAACCACACCGACATTCGCAATGCGGGCTCCGGCAACATCGGCACCACCAACGCGCTGCGCGTGGCTGGTCCCAAGGTCGCGGCGCTCACGCTGCTGCTCGATTGCCTGAAGGGCGCCGTCTGCGTTCTTATCGCCCGCCCGCTTATCGCCGATCTAGGCTATGGCTTTCCGCCGAATATCATGGCACCCGGAGCTCCCGGCGACTGGATGCTTGGCGTCATCTGCCTGGCAGCGGTATGGGGCCACATCTTCTCGCCATACCTCAACTTCCACGGCGGCAAGGGCATCGCGGTCGGTCTGGGCGTCATCCTCGCCTGGTACTGGCCTATTGGCCTGTCGCTGCTGGGCATGTTTATCGTAGCCGTCGCCATTACCAAATACGTGTCGGTGGGCTCGCTTGCCGCCGCCATCGGCCTTCCCATCGCCGCTTGTGCGGTCTTTCCATACAGCAGCCTGGGCCTTAAGTTTTGCATGGCGCTGATCGGCATCACCGTGGTGTGGGCCCATCGCGCGAATATCAAAAAGCTCACGTGTGGTAAGGAGTCCAAGCTCTCGTTTACCAAGCGCGTCACCGAGCCCGACGATAAGTAGGAGAGAGTCATGAATGTTGCGCTGATTGGCTCCGGCTCCTGGGGAACCGCCGTCGCCGGCCTTGCCGCCGCGCGAACCGAGCGCGTGACCATGTGGGCCCATAGCGAGCAGACGGCCGCCGGCATCAATGGCGAGCACTGCAACCCCCGGTATCTGGTGGACTACGAGCTGCCCGGCAACGTCGTCGCCACGACGGACCTGGCGCAAGCGCTCGACGCCGCCGACGCCATCATCTTTGCCGTGCCCTCCACACACCTGCGCAGCGTATGCCATCAGGCAGCGCCCTTCATCGCCGCCGACACCCCGGTGCTCTGCCTTACCAAGGGCATTGAGCCCGAGTCCGGACTGCTCATGAGCGAGGTCATCGCCAGCGAGATCGGCAACGAGCGGCGTGTGGCGGCCCTCTCGGGCCCCAACCATGCCGAGGAGATCTGCCGCGGCGGGCTTTCGGCCGCCGTCATCGCCAGCGAAGATCCGCAGATAGGGGAGACCTTTAAGGACCTGCTCCTGTCCACGGCATTCCGCATCTACCTGTCGCAGGACATGACCGGTGTCGAGGTCTGCGGCGCCATGAAAAATGTCATCGCCATCGTGTGCGGCATCTCCGCCGGTTCGGGCGCAGGCGACAACACGCTCGCCCTCATCATGACGCGCGGCCTGGCCGAGATCAGCCGTCTGGTGCACGCCCGCGGCGGTCAAGCTATGACTTGCATGGGGCTTGCAGGCATGGGCGACCTCATTGCCACCTGTACCTCCGAGCATTCGCGCAACCGCACCTTTGGTTACGAGTTTGCCCACGGTGTTTCGCTCGACGAGTACCAAGCGCGCACGCATATGGTGGTGGAGGGCGCCGTCGCGGCCCGCAGCGTCAGCGAGCTCGCCCGTTCACTGGGCGTAGACATTCCGCTCACCTTTGCCGTGGAGCAAACGCTCTACAACGGTGTTACTTTGGATAGGGCGCTCGAGATTCTTACCGATCGCGTCCCCTCTCAAGAGTTCTACGGACTCACCGACTAGCGCAGAAAGGCTACTACCATGGGTTCCATTAAAATCGCTCCGTCCGTCCTCTCGGCCGACATGGCCAACCTCAAGGGCGAACTCGACAAGATCGCCGGCGCCGACTACGTGCACTTCGACGTCATGGACGGCCACTTTACCGGCAACCTCACCTTTGGCGTTGACATCCTCAAGGCCGTCAAGCGCTCCACCAATGTACCGGTCGACGCGCACCTCATGGTGTCGAACACCGACGAGACGGTCGATTGGTACGCAGACGCCGGCGCCGATATGATCACCGTACACTACGAGGCCTCCACGCACCTGCACCGCACGCTCACCCATCTGCAGCAGCGCGGCGTCAAGGCCGGCGTGGTGCTCAACCCCGCCACCCCCGTGTGCGTGCTCGAGAGCATCATCGACGTCGTCGATATGGTGCTGCTCATGAGTGTGAACCCGGGCTTTGGCGGCCAGAGCTTTATCCCGGGCACCATCGCAAAGCTTCACGAGCTCAAGGCCATGTGCGAGCGTCACGGCGTTTCGCCCCTCATCGAGGTCGACGGTGGCATTTCTTCCAAGAACATTGCCGAGGTCGTCAAGGCCGGCGCCAACGTGCTCGTGGCCGGTTCTGCCGTATTTAAGTCCGAAGATCCCGCTGCCGAGGTTGCGCTGCTGCAGAAGCTGGGCAACGAGGCCGCACAGGAGGCATAAACCCTTATGACCGCAGGTCAAAACCGCATACCCGTGAATCTTGACTATGCCGCCTCGACGCCAATGCGCGCCGAGGCGCTCCTTGCGCAGCGCGAGTACGACGACAGCGAGCTTGCCGGCGTCAACCCCAACTCGCTGCATTCGCTCGGCCGCAAGGCTGCCGCGCGTCTGGAGGTTGCACGTCGCGAAATCGCCCGCAGCTTTGGCGCGCACGTCCGCCCGTCCGAGATTGTACTGACCAACGGCGGCACCGAAGCCAACCAGCTGGCGCTGCTCGGTCTTGCCGAGGGCGCTCGTCAGCGCGATCGCAAGCGCGGTCGTGTAATCGTTTCGGCCATCGAGCACGATTCGATTCTGGACAACCTGCCGCTGCTGCGTGCCGCCGGCTTTACCGTCGACCTGGTGCAGCCCTTCCGTGCGGGCTACATTGAACCTGCCGCGCTCATCGAGCTGCTCGGCGACGACGTGGCGCTCGTAAGCATCATGGCCGCCAACAACGAGACCGGCGTGGTGCAGCCCATCCGCGAGCTTGCCGCAGCTGCGCACACCGCAGGTGCCCTGTTCCACACCGATGCATCCAGGGCTACTTGCATATTCCGCTCGATGTCACCGAGCTGGGCGTCGACGCCATGTCCGTCGCAGCCACAAGATTGGCGGTCCCGTGGCATCTGGCGCACTCTACCTTAAGAGCCGCACGCCGCTGCGCCCGCGCATCTTTGGCGGCGGACAGGAGGCCGGTCGTCGCGCGGGCACGCAGGACCTGCGAACGCAGCTCGCCTTTGCCGCTGCCGCCTCGTCTCTGACGCCCCATGTGGCTCAGGAGCGCGCGAAGCTGCAAGCCCTTTCCGACAAGCTCTACGCCACGCTTACGGCCCACCCGCGCATTCACGCCACCATGGGTGACTACGCGCAAGCCGACCGTCTGCCCGGCATGGTATCGATCTACATTGATGGCATGGACTCCGAGGAACTCATCATTAAGCTCGACGCCGCCGGCTTTGAGGTTTCGGCCGGCTCGGCGTGCTCGAGCGGCAGCATGGACCCGAGCCATGTTTTAAGCGCGATGGGCATCGGTCGCGAGCAGGCATTGAGCGCACTGCGCATTTCCTTTGACGACCGCGTGAATCCGGACGATCTGGACGAGTTTGCCCAGACGCTGCTCTCGATCGTAGGCGCCGCATGATCGTCGCCGAGCTTGAGCGCGCGCTGCTGGCACGCTATCCCAAGACCAATGCCGAGAGCTGGGACCATGTAGGACTTTCCGTCGGCGACCCTGCCGCGGAGATTACCGGTGTTGCCTGCGCACTCGATGCGACCGAAGCCAATGTGCACCGCGCCCAGGAGGCCGGCGCCAACGTGCTGCTAACGCATCATCCCATCTATATCAAGGCGCCCGAGGCGTTTTGCCCGCCCGGTGCGACGCGCCCCCAATGCAGCGCGGCGCTCTACGAGGCAGCCCGTTGCGGCGTGAGCATTATCTCGCTCCACACCAACCTGGACCGCTCGCACGAGGCACGTATCTGCCTGAGCAAGCTGCTGGGTGCCGCACCCGTGAGCTCACTGGAGCACGTGGACGACCCCGAGGCCACCGGCCTGGGCGCACTTGCAACGCTCAACGACCCGTGCACGCTGCGCGATCTTGCCACCCGTGCCGCCACGGCCTTTGGCAGCGACCCGCGTGTGTGGGGCAAAGCTGATCGCCCGTGCCGCACCGTCGCCATTTTGGGCGGCTCCCTGGGCGACTTCGGAGAGCTCGCCATCGCCGCGGGCGCAGATGTTGTCGTGACGGGCGAGGCGGGCTACCACGCGGCACAGGACCTCACTCTGCGCGGTCTGCCGGTGATCTTGCTCGGCCACGACCGCTCCGAGGAGCCGTTCGTTGATATATTGATGAACTCTGCAGTTGACGCCGGAGTCGACCCCCGTCATGCGATTAAAATACTGAACCCTTGCCAATGGTGGACTGTGACAAAAGGAGAGAACTTATGAGCGCCGGCGCTACGCTACTCAAGCTGCAACAGATCGATTTGGAGCTCGCCCGCAACAAGAGCGAACTTGCCAATATGCCGGAGCTCAAGGAGCTCGCTTCCAAGCGCAAGACCTATGTAAAGCTCAAGGCCGAAATGACCAAGCTCTACGCTCAGCGCAAGGACCTGGATATTGAGCTCGACGATCTCAACACCACCGAGATCCAGACCAATAACGCCATTGAGGCCGCTAAGAAGCGCCACGTTGACGGCTCTGACTACCGCGAGGTACAGGACCTGGAAAACGAGCTCGCCACCCTGGCCAAGCGCCTGGACAAGATCGAGCACACCCGCAAGGACGTCGTAGTCGCCCACAAGGAGGCGCTCGACCGCGAGGCTCGCGCACAGGCAATCATCGCCAAGTTCGAGGAGGGCGTGAAGGCCGACACCAAGGCCGCCCGCGCCAAGGCAGCCGACCTCCAGGCCCAGATCGATGCCGCCACCAAGGAGCGCACCGCGCTGGCCGCTACGCTGCCCACCGACGTGCTCAGCGACTACGAGCGTCTGCTCAAGCAGTTCCGCGGCTTGGCCGTCGAGACCATCCAGGGCAACATCCCCACGGTCTGCCACACCGCGCTGCAGGCATCGTCCATGAGCGACCTCAACCACGACGGTAGCGAGATTACGCACTGTCCGTACTGCCACCGCCTCCTGGTGCTCCCGAGTAAGGAAGCCTAGCGATGACGGCGGCATCCAACAATTCAATGCAACTTGAGGGAAAAACGATCCTGCTGGGCATTACCGGCGGGATCGCCGCCTATAAGTCGTGCAATATCGTGCGCCTGCTGCAAAAGCGCGGCGCACGTGTCAAAGTCGTTATGAGCGAGCATGCCACGGAGTTTGTGGGGCCGCTTACCTTCCGCGCGCTCACCAACGAGCCGGTCGCGGTTGGGCTATTCGACGATCCTTCCGACCCCATCCACCACATTTCGCTGGCGCAGGAGCCCGATCTGGTGGTCGTGCGCCCGCGACGGCCAATATTATCGCCAAGATGGCCAACGGCATCGCCGATGACCTCATCTCCACCACGCTGCTGGCAACACCGCGACCCATCGTGATCGCACCCGCTATGAACAACGGCATGTGGAAGGCGCCGGCAACGCAGGCCAACATGGCCACGCTGCGCGAGCACGGTGTCCATGTGGTGGGACCCGGCAGCGGCTACCTTGCCTGCGGCGACGTGGACACGGGGCGCATGAGCGAGCCCGAGGACATCGTCGAGGCTGTCTGTGAGGTGCTCAACCCCGTGCCGCAAGACCTGACGGGCAAGCGCATCGTCATCACCGCCGGCCCCACGCACGAGCCGATCGACCCGGTGCGATTCATTGGCAACCGTTCTTCGGGCAAGATGGGTATCGCCCTGGCGGGGGAGGCCGCACGTCGCGGTGCCGCCGTCACGCTCGTGCTGGGACCGACATCGCTCGACGTTCCCCGCGGTGTGGAGTGCGTGCACGTACAGACCGCCTCAGAAATGCTCAAGGCAGCGCTGAGCGCCTTCCAGACGGCCGACGCGGCCATTTGCGCCGCCGCCGTCGCCGACTACACGCCGGCGGCCCCAGCGGACCATAAGCTCAAAAAGGCCAACGAGCGCCTGGATCGAATCGAGCTCGTCGAGACCGTTGACATCTTGGCCGAACTTTCACGCCAAAAGGGCGATCGCCTCGTAATCGGCTTTGCAGCCGAGACTGATAACGTCGTCGAGTACGCCGAGCGCAAATTGACCCGCAAAGGCTGCGATGCCATTATCGCCAACGATGTCTCACGCGCCGATTCGGGCTTTGGAACCGACACCAACAAGGCTTGGATCGTGAGCATAGCGGGTACGCAAGAACTACCCGTACTAACAAAACCCCAGCTCGCAGATACAATTTTGGACTTGCTTCAAAATTTGTAAAAAAGTTCTTGCACAAGGACAAAGTTTCGGGTTAATATACTCCCTGTTGCGAGCGAAAGCAGAGCAACAAACAAAAGCTTCGGGACGTGGCGCAGCTTGGTAGCGCACTTGACTGGGGGTCAAGGGGTCGCTGGTTCGAATCCAGTCGTCCCGACCAGAAGTTTGCAGGTCAGGCACTTAGTGCCTGACCTTTTTTGTTTTAAGCAATTGCTTAATTTTCAGTAAGCAACAGGGTGCCAAAAATCTACCTACGCGATAATCGCCTTTTGCGGCTACTTGCGCGTTTTGCACGCGCTTGAGCCGATTTATTAACGCGATATGAATCTACATACGCGTAGCTGGTATGCAGCCGAGTACAGGCTGTATTTATCGCGGCGATTAACACAGATATAGCGACTATAACGGACAAGCGTGTCGCTGTATTTATTCCAGTAGTTCACTTGATCGGTGGACAAGTTGGCAGTTGCAACGAAACGCCAAGCAGGATGGGCTCTATACGAGGACGCCGCAGGGTAATGGCGGGGGAGTGCGGCGGGCGCTCTGAGAGCCGCTGTGTGACCCCATGTCTCCTTAACTCGATAATTTGTGTTTCAAGCCACGAATCGGTCGAGCAATTGCCAAAAGAACGGCCCATGCAGGATTGCACGGGCCTTACATCAGATCAGATTTGAGCTAGAAGCACCAAGCGGAGCAGACGCAACACCATCTCGTCGCGGCCTCGGCGAGCGACATATCGCAGTCGAGGTAGACAACGAGGAAGTCGTCAGGCCCGCAGAGGGGGACCGCGATGGTGGCCACCGCGCCGCCGAGGGGCTGTTGGCGAGCGAGACGGAGCCCCCGTGGGCGCTCGCGGCCTCGGAGGCGACGTGGAGCCGAGCCGTAGTGGCGGCCTCCGTCGCGTGAGGAGCGGGAGGAGTCGTCTGTGAGA
>ENA-OQEX01000593-OQEX01000593.1-human-gut-metagenome-genome-assembly--contig:-NODE-593-length-18235-cov-3.154186_pt1 | contig 18235 bp, 23 predicted proteins | sample MGYA00242802_ERZ504649 | MGnify/ENA primary metagenome ERZ504649 (study PRJEB26092, sample SAMD00036194) | human gut metagenome | host: Homo sapiens | study: EMG produced TPA metagenomics assembly of...
TCACTGGTAATATCCCGCGAGGTGTTTTTTGTGAGCGAAGGTCACAGAAAACCCGAGATATACCGCGCGATTATGCGATTAGCATAAATTCTGTGCATCGCGAAGCGTGTTACTGAGAACGGAGTGAACAGTAACACTAATTAATCACTATCCGTGAAATGTTTTGGAATGAATATGCTAAAATCCAGAGACATACAAGCTCTAAAGTTCCATTGCTGCCGACAATTTGTATCATCACATTATTTTATGAAAGGATTTATTTCTATGGATATTAATCTTGAACTATACAAAGTATTCTACTATGTTGCCACCACCCTCAGCTTCTCAGAGGCCTCCCGCCAGCTTTTATCTCCCAGTCAGCAGTCAGCCAGTCCATTAAAACTCTGGAAAAGAAGCTAAATCATCCTCTTTTTATCCGCAGTACCAAGAAAGTATTGTTAACTCCTGAAGGAGAACTTCTGCTCCAGCATGTAAAACCGGCTCTCCAGCTTCTGGACGAGGGAGAATCTCTCCTGTCAGGAGACAATCTGCTGAAAGGCCAGCTGCGTATTGCTGCCAGCGATACGATCTGCCGGTATTTTCTCATTGATTATCTTCAGAAATTCCATCAAACCTACCCGGATGTCCGTATCAAAGTCACAAACAGTACCTCCATCGGCTGTGCAGAGCTTCTGGAGAAAGGTCAGGCAGATCTGATTGTATGCAACTGTCCTAATTCCAGACTTGGCAGCCATTTTCAGACACGTGTGCTAAAAGAATTCCACGATGTATTCGTTGCCAATACGGATTACTTTCCTGTACACACTGTTCAGACCGAACTGCAGGAGCTTCTGAACTATCCAATCCTGATGCTTTCCCCCAAAAGTACCACCAGCGAATATTTGCGGGAAGCATTTACAGCCCATAATCTCAAGCTTCTTCCTGAAGTAGAGTTAAACAGTAATGACCTGCTTCTGGACCTGGCACGAATCGGACTGGGAATTGCCTGCGTTCCTGATTATATGTTAAAAGAAAATGATCAGCTGACACCACTCATGTTAAAAGAGCCTCTTCCCGGACGTCAGCTTATACTTGCCCAGCATGACAGTCTTACTGTCTCTCAGGCTGCTGAACGCTTTATTGAAATGTTTACTTCCATATGATCATCATACTCATCAAAAAATTTCCTTCAAAAATACTACAGATAATTTTTTACAGGATTTTCATACTATAAAATTTCCATACTATGAAATTTCTATGCTGCAGTTACAAAGCCTTTGTACAATAAAAGAAGTCCTCACTCAGTACTGAAACAACAATTTTTATAATCGCGTTTCTTACTGAATGAGAACTTCTTATTATTTTCTATTCTGTTTTTCAGTCTGAAGTCCGGCAGATATTCACAATCCGCTTCGCTATTTGGTCAACTTCTTATTTCGGCATTACAGCCAGCGCATCAGTAATATACTGATTGTCGATTGCTGCAAAGAATCCGCCGTCTGCCTTGGCTGCATAATCCATATCGATCGGCATTTTTCCAAGTACAGGAACCTTCAGCTCTGCTGCGATCTCATCAATATGGCTCTCACCGAAGACTTTGATCTCTTTTCCGCAGTCCGGACATTTCACATAGCTGTAGTTCTCTACGATTCCAAGTACCGGTATCTTCATCATCTCAGCCATATTAAAGGCTTTCTTAACGATCATCTTAACCAGATCCTGAGGTGATGTTACGATCACGATTCCTTCGATCGGCAGAGACTGGAATGCTGTAAGCGGAACATCACCTGTTCCAGGAGGCATATCCACAAACAGATAGTCTACGTCGCCCCAGATAACATCTGTCCAGAACTGTTTTACCATATTTGCAAGAACCGGACCTCTCCAGATTACAGGAGTATCCTCTGTAGGAAGCAGAAGGTTGATGGACATTACCTTGATCCCGTTTTTTGTGATCATCGGATAGATACCTTCATCATTTGCCATTGCTGCACCCTTTAATCCATACATTTTCGGAATGGACGGTCCTGTGATATCCGCATCCAGGATACCGACTTGTATCCCTGTGCTGCCATCATGTTTGCCAGAGAGCCTGTTACGAAGGATTTACCAACTCCACCTTTCCGCTGACAACCCCGATCACATGTTTTACATTTGACTGAGCATTCATTTCTGCCTGAAAGCTCTGCTGTTTCTTGCTGCTTGAACAACCTTCGCAGCTTGCTTTGTCGCATGAAGTGTTGTTACATTCTTTTGCCATAATTAATTTTCTCCTTTATATTTACGCACTGCTGTACTGACAAAATATTGTTACTATTCACTCCGTTCACAGTAACGTAGCCAAAATTCATTCCAGATTGCCTGCGGCAATGGAATTTTGCTTGTATGTCTCGGGATTTTGGCATATTCATGCCAAAACACCTCGCGGGATAACGGTGTGTAAACAATAACAAAAAGACCATCTTGCAGATATGGGGGAAATTCCGGAAGATGGTCTTTTTATTCATGTTTTATTTATACAATATATAAGGATGTTATATCTGTATTATTCAGCAACTGCCTTAAATGCTTCATCAAGATCCTGAATGATATCGTCAATATTCTCTGTACCAATGGAAAGACGAATTGTATTTGGTTTGATACCCTGATCGAGAAGTTCTTCTTCTGTGCACTGGCTGTGTGTTGTTGTAGCCGGATGGATAACAAGAGATTTAACATCAGCTACATTGGCAAGCAATGAGAACAGTTCCAGATTATCAATGAAGTCCTTTGCCTTCTGCGCATCACCTTTAATCTCAAATGTAAAGATGGAACCGCCGCCATTCGGGAAGTATTTCTTATAAAGCTCCTGCTGAACCGGATCTGTGGATACAGACGGATGATGAACTTTCTCTACCTGCGGATGGTTATTTAAGTACTGAACAACTTTCAGTGCATTCTCTACATGGCGTTCAACACGAAGTGACAGTGTTTCAAGTCCCTGAAGGAAAATGAATGAACTTACCGGAGAGATGGTTGCACCTGTATCACGAAGAAGAATTGCACGAATCTTTGTAACAAATGCTGCCGGTCCGCATGCCTTTGTAAAGCTTACGCCATGATAGCTTGGGTTCGGTTCTGTCAGAGATGCGAATTTACCTGATGCTTCCCAGTCAAATTTACCACTCTCAACGATCACACCTCCGATTGTTGTACCATGTCCACCGATGAATTTAGTTGCAGAATGAACAACGATATCTGCACCATATTCGATTGGTCTTACAAGGTAAGGTGTTGCAAATGTGTTATCCACTACAAGCGGAATCTTATGTGCATGAGCAATCTTTGCGATAGCTTCAATATCAACTACATCAGAGTTCGGGTTTCCAAGAGTCTCGATGTAAACAGCTTTTGTGTTATCCTGAATTGCGTTCTCTACTTCTTCAAGATCAAATACATCAACGAATGTTGTTGTGATTCCATAAGCCGGAAGTGTATGCTCCAGAAGGTTTGTTGTTCCACCGTAAATATTCTTGGCTGCTACAATGTGGTCACCCTGCTGTGCAAGATTCTCAATTGTATATGTGATCGCTGCTGCACCGGATGCTACTGCAAGTGCCGCAGAACCGCCTTCAAGTGCTGCGATTCTTTTCTCGAATACATCTTCAGTCGGGTTTGTAAGACGTCCGTAAATGTTACCTGCATCTGCAAGTCCGAAACGTGCAGCTGCATGATCGCAGTTTCTGAATACATAAGAAGATGTCTGATAGATTGGTACTGCTCTTGCATCTGTAACCGGATCCGGACTCTCCTGTCCTACGTGAAGCTGTAATGTTTCAAATTTGAAATGTCTGTCTTTTCTTTCGATTTTTTTGCTCATGTGTATATCCTCATCTTTCTCTGATTTATAATAATCTTTTTCTCTGCAAAACTGATTCCGGCTCTTAAGCCCCTTATCTGCAAGTCATTTTTGTTTCTACGCTTTTCATATCGGTTTGATATGATTTAGCATAGTTGTATATTACCATTTAATTCCTAGTACGTCAATAGGAAATTTTCTATAGCGTTTAATAGCTAATAACTATAACGTTTCCAAAAAACAGTGCAGATAAGACAGTCCGACAAAATGCGAAAGACAAGGAAAATCTGTCATTTAATACAATTTTCAATCACGCCGCCGCCTACAACGATATCTCCATCATATAACACAACTGCCTGCCCTCTGGTGATAGCTCTCTGTGGTTTATCAAAACGCACGTGCAGCACTCCATCTTCCGTCTGCCATGCTACGGCCTCCTGCTCCGGATGACGGTAACGGATCTTTGCTTTCAGTCTCATTGGCTCCTTCAGAGATTCACAGGAAATCAGATTGACCTTTGTTGCAGTCAGTTCCGAATGGAAAAGATCCTCATTATTTCCCAGAACCACCTGATTGGTCTTTGGAGAAATATCACACACATACAGTCTGGATGCTGCCGGAATACCAAGTCCTCTTCTCTGGCCAAGTGTATAGTGGATGATTCCTTTATGTTTACCAAGAATGTTTCCTTCTGTATCTACAAAATCGCCCGGGATTGATTTACGTCCTGTGTACTGTTCAATAAACTTTGCATAATCACCGTCCGGTACGAAACAGATATCCTGGCTGTCATGCTTTCTGGCATTAACAAAGCCATGCTTCTCTGCGATCTCACGCACTTCCGTTTTGCGAAGCCCGCCAAGAGGCAGGGAAATATGCGCAAGCTGCTCCTGTGTCAGCATATAAAGCACATAACTCTGATCCTTCGTATCATCCACAGCTTTCTTTAATAAGTAACGGTTCTTCTCCTCATCATATTCCACACGTGCATAATGTCCGGTTACAATATAATCATACTCCAGTTCACGCATTCTCTGAAACATCTTGTCAAATTTCAGATAACGATTGCAGTCAATGCAGGGATTTGGCGTGGCTCCATGCTCATAAGCATCCACAAAGCGGTCCATAACATCCTCTTTAAACCTCTCGGAAAAGTTAAAAACATAGTACCTGATCCCCATTCTGTAGCAGACATTTCTGGCATCCTCCACATCATCCAGAGAACAGCAGGTTTTCTCTCTCTTTACTCCTATGTCCTCATTGTGAAATAATTTCATGGTAGCACCGATACATTCATCACCGGTTTCCTTTGTAAGCAGAGCTGCCACAGAGCTGTCCACTCCGCCGCTCATTGCGATAATTGCTTTTCTCATTTTTATTCCATCCTGTTCTGTAATCCGATTACACGGAATATTATTGTTTATGATAATTTTATTTATGTTATGATAGCTGTTCTGCAAAACACTGAACAGTTACATAAAAATCATTTGTACAGCATATCTATTCTAACACATTTATGTAAAATAAAAAAGCCCTAAAAAGGGCTTTTTTATTTTACACAAATAATGGAGTAGAATAGTAACGGTCACCGGAATCCGGAAGAAGAGCTACGATTGTTTTTCCTTTATTCTCCGGTCTCTTGGCCAGCTGAATTGCCGCATAGAGAGCCGCACCGGAAGAAATACCAACAAGAATTCCCTCATGTTTGGCAATCAGCTTGCCAACTGTAAAAGCATCCTCATTCTCAACCGGAAAAACCTCATCATAAACCTCTGTATTTAATGCCTTCGGAACAAATCCCGCACCGATTCCCTGAATCTTATGCGGACCGCTCTTTCCCTGAGAAAGTACAGGGGAAGTTGCAGGCTCTACTGCCACTACTTTCACGTCAGGATTCTGGGATTTCAGATATTCACCAACACCGGTGATCGTTCCGCCTGTACCAACACCTGCCACAAAAACATCTACCTGTCCGTCTGTGTCTCTCCAGATTTCCGGACCTGTGGTCTTTTTGTGGATTGCAGGATTTGCAGGGTTATCAAACTGTCCCGGAATAAAACTGTTCTCATATTCCTTCGCAAGTTCGTTTGCTTTGGCGATTGCGCCATTCATACCTTTTGTTCCATCTGTCAATACGATTTCTGCACCGTATGCTTTCAGAATATTCCTTCTCTCAACACTCATTGTCTCAGGCATCGTAAGTATCACTCTGTATCCTTTGATTGCAGCAAGAGAAGCAAGACCGATTCCGGTGTTACCTGATGTAGGCTCGATGATCACTGCGCCAGGCTTCAGAACGCCTCTCTCTTCAGCGTCTTCGATCATACTCAGGGCGATACGGTCTTTGGCACTTCCTGCCGGGTTAAAATACTCAAGCTTCACAAGTATTCTCGCTTCCAGCCCAAGCTCTTTTTCAAGATTTCCAACCTCAAGGAGAGGAGTATTTCCAACCAGTTCCGCTGCATTTTTATAGATTTTTGCCATGAGTTCGTCCTCCTTATTTCATACTAAGTATATATGAATTATATGTTATATACATGATATTCTATAAATCCATTGTTGTCAAGAGGGAAAATCAAATTACATAATCATTTCCCATCTCTTCATACCAGTCTTTAAGATCCTGCAATGTAACCTTATCCAGTACTCCCTCAATAGCCTCATCAAGCATCTTCCAGAGACGGAGTGTGACGCATTCCCCGGCTCTGCTGCACTGATTCGGTTCTCCTCCAGACAGGCTACCGGCTTCATGCTGCCTTCTGTCAGTCTCAGAATAGTTCCCACCGTATATGTTTCCGGCTCTCTGGCAAGCATATACCGCCCTGTGCCCCTCTCAGGCTCTTTACATATCCCGCCTTCTTTAATGATGAATAATCTGTTCCAGATATTTTCTGAAATATTTTCCCTTGCAGAAATATCTTTGATCTTGACCAGTTCTCCTGTATTATGAACTGCAAGATCAAGCATAAGTCTCAGAGCATATCTTCCTTTTGTAGAAATCTGCATTTTTCAAAACCTCCTGATTAAATTTCGTCGGATTATCATTGTTTTCTTTTATTATATAGTATTCCTAGTCATATAGTCAAGATGTATTCAACTTTCCTATATGAATATACAAAAAATCACAGAACCATCCCCAGTCCTGTGATTCTCTCACTGTCTTATACAGTATTATTTCTCCAGTTCTTCTGCTGAAGTAAATACATTAAATCCATTATTCTTAAGAATGCATTCTGTCACTGCACCATCCTCCGTCTGAAGAATTACTACAGGTCTGAGATCTTTTCTGTGGAAAGAAGTATAAATATAGTCAAGACTTACATTACTGTCTGATGCTACTTTCAGGAGTTCATCCAGACCGCCTACCTGATCTTTCATATCAACTACGATCGCCTGTGTAATACGATTCATATATCCACTCCTGTTTAAAACAATTTCCGCTTTATCCGGATCGTTGCAGATCATACGGAAGATTGCAAACTCCGGTGCATCGAAGCATGCAAATCCATAAATATTAATCCCGTTATCTGCAAGTATCCCTGTCACTCTTTTCAGACTTCCTGCTTTATTTTCCACAAATACAACATTCTGTTTGATCATCTCTTTTATCCTCCGGTCGACTCTCTCAGTATCTTTATAATCCCTCATCCACATATTTCTTAATATTGGATGTATTTACATATTTCGTCATATGCTCACCGTCTGTGATCACCAGAGTCGGAGCCTGCATAATTCCAAACTCCTTCACCATCTCCGGATTCTTCTCCGCATCAATAATCTCGAACTCCCTGCCTTCCAGTATCTTCTTCGCCACTCTGCAGTTCGGACAAGTACTGGTTGTAAACAGGTATTTATGTGATGCCACAGGTTCTATCTTCACATCATCCTTAGTCACAGTAACTACACTGGCATGAACCGGCTGTATTTTTCTGATATCTGAATGCATCACATCATAAAGCGTACGGTTCTTATACTCCTGTGCTTTACCGTCATTCCAGTTCTGTACAGGTCTGTAATATCCTGTGATACGACTGTAAACCTCCGCCTTCTTACCACATTTCGGACAAGTGAAATGCTCTCCGCTGATGTAGCCATGTTCCTTACATACAGAATAGGTCGGCGAAATCGTATAATACGGCAGTTTATAATTCTCTGCGATCTTACGTACCAGTGCTGCTGCTGCTTTCCAGTCAGGAAGCTTCTCACCGATAAATGCATGGAATACAGTACCTGATGTATAAAGCGTCTGCAGATCATCCTGAATATCCAGTGCATCAAAAATATCTGTGGTATATTCAACCGGAAGATGAGAACTGTTTGTATAATAAGGAGTATCCCCTTCCTTGCCTGCAGTCTTAATATCCGGCCAGCGTTTTCTGTCGTGTTTGGCCAGACGATAGGCAGTAGATTCAGCAGGAGTTGCCTCAAGATTAAACAGTTCTCCTTCGTACTTCTCCTGATAATCGGACAAACGTTCCCGCATATGAAGAAGAACTTCTTTTGTAAACCTCTGCGTACGCTCATCAGACATATCTTTTCCCAGCCAGCGGCATTCAGACCAACCTCGTTCATTCCCACCAGTCCAATGGTAGAGAAATGATTGGAAAAGCTTCCAAGATATCTCTTTGTATAAGGATATAATCCCTCATCCAGCAGCTTACCAATTACTTCACGTTTAATATGCAGAGAACGTGCGGAAATATCCATTAAGCGATCCAGACGATTGTAAAACTCTTCCGGTGTCTTGGAAAGATATGCGATACGCGGCATATTTATAGTTACTACCCCCACAGAACCGGTACTCTCTCCTGATCCGAAGAAACCACCGCTCTTCTTGCGGAGTTCTCTCAGATCCAGACGCAGACGGCAGCACATACTGCGGATATCACTTGGTTTCATATCACTGTTAATATAGTTTGAGAAATACGGTGTTCCATATTTGGATGTCATCTCAAAAAGAAGGCGGTTATTCTCTGTATCAGACCAGTCAAACTCATTTGTTATGGAATAGGTCGGAATAGGATACTGGAACCCGCGTCCGTTGGCATCCCCCTCGATCATGGTTTCAATAAATGCCTTATTGATCATATCCATCTCTTTTTTGCAGTCTTTGTACTTGAAATCCATATTCTTTCCGCCTACGATAGCCGGAAGCTCTGCAAGATCATCCGGTACTGTCCAGTCCAGCGTAATGTTGGAAAAAGGTGCCTGTGTTCCCCATCTGCTTGGGGTATTGACTCCATAAATAAAAGACTCAATACATTTCTTCACTTCCGGATAGCTTAAATTATCTGCCTTGACAAAAGGTGCCAGATAAGTATCAAAGGATGAGAAAGCTGCGCTCCGGCCCATTCATTCTGCATAATCCCAAGAAAGTTTACCATCTGATTGCAGAGAACACTCAGATGCTTTGCAGGTGAAGATGTAATCTTGCCTTCAATACCGCCAAGTCCCTCCTGGATCAGCTGTTTCAGTGACCATCCTGCACAATATCCGGTCAGCATGGACAAGTCATGAATATGAATATCCGCATTTCTGTGTGCATCTGCGATTTCATTGTCATAAATCTCAGACAGCCAGTAATTTGCAGTAACTGCACCGGAGTTGCTTAAGATCAGACCTCCAACTGAATAAGTAACTGTGGAGTTCTCCTTTACACGCCAGTCCTCAACCTTCACATAACTGTTTACGATTTCTTTGTAATCCAGAATCGTTGACTTCATGTTGCGAACCTTTTCCCTCTGCTTGCGGTAAAGAATGTACTTTGCCACATCTGCATATCCGGCCTGGATCAGCACATTCTCCACACTGTCCTGAATTTCTTCTACTGTAATCTTATTATCTGTAATCTTTTTCTGAAAATCAGAAGTAACACGCAGCCCTAAGAGATCAATCATCTCTTCGCTATAATTTTTCTCTTTTGCATCAAAGGCTTTATGGATAGCCGCTGTGATCTTGCCTATTTTAAACTCATCCACTTCGCCATCACGTTTTAATACCTGAAACATATCTAATGCCCCCATTTTCTCTTGTTAATCTGTTTCTCCTGCATATTCTTACCGGAGATATTTCTGTCGTTACTGTCCACTTTGCTCTGAGTAACACTGTAGATTCATTGTATCAGAGTATCACCGGTTCGTCAACACGCAAAAATACCACATAATGTTCCTCATTTTCGCAAAAGGCACAATATATGGTATTTTTCTTATTTTTCAAAATATTTTTTTATACAACTCTGGCGTAGATTTCTTTCGGCACCCTTGCCTTCACAGCAATCCCTTCCTCTGTGTATTCCTCTGAGATAAGCTGCCCATATTCGCGGATCAGCTGGATTTTTCCTGCTTCCTGATAAGGGAAAAGGCGCTCCACATAAATCTGTTCTTCAGCAAGAAGCTTCTCCAGAAGATCATTCAGATCTGCAAGACCCTCGCCTGTCTTTGCAGAGACCTTCAGCGTATAGTCTGATTTAAAATCTCGCAGTACGCATGCCCCCGGTGCATCCTGCTTATTAAAGAGTGTAATGATCTTCTTTCCCATCACTCCCAGTTCTTTTAATGTCTCATATACCACATGCATCTGCATCTCTGCCTGCGGATTGGAAGAATCTACCACATGGATAATATAATCTGCATATTTGGCCTCTTCCAATGTGCTCTTGAATGCTTCGACCAGATGATGCGGAAGCTTATGGATAAATCCAACCGTATCTGTGAGAAGAATCTGCTGTCCGTCCTTCAAATTCAAAAGTCTGGTAGTTGGATCCAGTGTAGCAAACAGTTTATCCTCTGATAAAACCTCTGAGCCTGTCAGTGTGTTCAGCAGCGTAGATTTTCCCGCATTTGTATATCCTACGATCGCAGCAGTCTTCATATTGCCTCTGGCCCGGCTGGAACGGATCAGTTCCCTGTGTTTCTCCACCTGGGATAATTCCTGCTTCAAAGCAGAGATCCTTGTACGGATAAGACGACGGTCTGTCTCCAGCTTTTTCTCTCCCGGACCTCTGGTTCCGATTCCACCTCCCAGACGGGAAAGAGATTCCCTGAGACCGACCAGACGGCAGATCTGTAGCGAAGCTGTGCAAGCTCTACCTGTATTTTACCCTCACTGGTATAGCTCTCGCTGCAAAAATGTCCAGAATCAATAATGTCCTGTCCATCACCTTACAGTCCAGTTCCCGCTCCAGATTATTCAGCTGTGCAGGAGAAAGTTCGTCATCACAGATAATTCCGGTTGCATCCATAGCATATACCAGTGCACGTACTTCCTCTATCTTTCCTTTTCCAATATAAGTTCCGGGATGCACAGACTCACGATTCTGAATGATTCTTCCACTGTAACAGCTCCCGCAGTTGATGCAAGCTCCTTCAGTTCATCCAGGGATTCTTCCACATTATCATGATCATCCGTCTGCACTCCCACAAGAACCACCCGTTCTTCAAGCTTTCCAAATTCTTCCATAAATTCTCCTCAGTCAGATGGATATTACACACGCGTTTTAAGAAATGCAAGTTCTTTCTTAACAGTTTTATCTTCCGGGTATAATTCCAGATATTCCTGTGCTTTCTGCAAAGCAGTCTGAAAATCCAGTTTCTTCTCATAGACTACGATCTCATTAAACAGCAGACTCTGCATATCCTCCGCTCCTGCCACATGGATTCCGCTTTCTATATCAGAAAGGGCACTGTCATAATCCCCATCCTCTATATCACACAGTGCAAGTCCGTTAAATCCTTTGGCTCCGTTTTCTGCCTGTGATACATACTGCTGAAACATTGCTTTTGCATTTGCGCTGTCTCCTTTATCCATATATACCATACCAAGCAGAACCAGTGCCTCCGTATTATCGCCGTCTATGGCCTGTTTCAGTTCACTTTCAGCATTTTCATAATCATCCATATAATAATAAACTCTGCCGCGGTCACAATGATCCTCTGCATTTTTTGCAGTTCCTGACAAAGCAGCTTCCAGATAACGGGTTCCGTCTGCTTCCATATCCCTGTTCAGATATGCCCCGTAGATCTGGATAGCTCTGTCATAAGTTGCATCTTCGCCGTAGGCTGTTCAAAATTAGCAGAAGCTTCCTCATAGGAATCCATGGCCAATGCTGTTTCTCCCGTAAGGAAGTACAGATCCGCATCCATTTTATAGTTTTCTGCCAGAGTCTGGCAGTCTTCCAGCGCTGCCTCATAATCCTTTACTTTGAGATAAGCCACAGCTCTATACGACAGAATATCTTTTTTTAATGCTTTGCCAACTTTGTCACATTTAAGCGCATCATCGAAATATGTTATGGCTTCTTCATAGTTTCCAAGCTTGAGTTTCGCTACACCTGCACCTCTGTACGACTGTGCAGGCTTCACTCCTTCAGAAATTGCTGTCTCGTATTCTTCAAGTGCTGCCTCATAATTTCCCTGTTCCAGATCCTGTGCAGCCTGTTTATAATTCTTTGTATTTCCCACATTGCAGCCTGTCAGAAGTCCAAGGCTTAAGCAGACAGCAGTCAGAAATAATCTTTTTTTTCTGTTATACATGTAATTCCTTTGCCAGTAAATCAGTCAATGAGCAATCCTTCAGATTCCATTACCTTTACTACATGATCAACATTCTCAAGGCAGAGTTCATCTGTTCCGGCTTCTACCATAACACGAATCAATGGTTCTGTGCCACTCTCGCGTACCAGAATACGCCCATCACTTCCCAGTTTCTTTGCAACTTCCTCTACAGCAGCAACTACCTTCGGATTCTCTCTCGCAGTCTTCTTGTCTGCCACCCGGACATTTCTGAGAAGCTGTGGATAAACCTTCATTTCCCTTGCCAGATCACACAGAGTTGCTTTCTTCTCTACACACGCTTCCATTACCATGAGAGAAGTAAGGATTCCATCACCTGTTGCAGCGTAACGGCTGAAAATAATATGTCCGGACTGCTCACCGCCAAGACTGTATCCATTCTCCATCATATTCTCTGCCACATATTTATCTCCTACTGCAGTCTGCTCATATTTCATACCCTCTCTCTCCAGAGATTTGTACAGACCGAGGTTTGACATAACAGTGGTTACTACTGTATCATCTTTTAATCTGCCCTGCTCCTTGAGATATTTTCCACATACATACATAATCTTATCACCGTCGACCACATTTCCCTTATGGTCAACAGCAATACAGCGATCTGCATCACCATCATAAGCAAAACCGATATCCAATCCATTGTCCACAACATATTTCTGCAGGACTTCAATATGGGTAGAGCCACAGTTTGTATTGATATTTGTACCATCCGGCTGGTTATTGATCACATAAGTCTTTGCCTGAAGTGCCTCAAATACACTCTTTGCAATAGCTGAAGAACTTCCGTTTGCACAGTCAAGCCCTACTTTAATGCCTTTGAAATCCCTGCTTGGAATAGAGATCAGATGTCCGATATAACGATTTCTTCCTGAAGCAAAATCCACAGTGCGTCCAATATCTTCTTTAGTTGCCAGAGGAAGATCCTCGATCAGGCCATCCAGATATGCTTCAATCCTTGCTTCTACTTCCGCTTCAATCTTCTGTCCGTTTCCATTGAGAAGTTTGATACCATTATCATAGAATGGATTATGGCTTGCGGAGATCATAATACCACAGTCAAAATCCTCTGTACGTACTGCATAGGAAACACTTGGGTCGTCGTTACATGAAGAAGATATACATCTGCACCGGACGCTGTCAGACCTGCAACAAGTGCATATTCAAACATATAACTGCTTCTTCTTGTATCTTTTCCAATAACAATCTTAGCTTTATGGTCTCTTCCATAATACCAGCCTACGTAGCGCCCCACCTTAAATGCATGATCTACTGTCAGTTTAACATTTGCTTCTCCACGAAATCCATCTGTTCCAAAATATTTTCCCATAATTGCTCTCCTTTACTTTTTACAATATCCTCTGTTTCTGCACTGCATACTGTATTTCCCGGATCACACCCAAAACTGCTTTTAATCAGATCAGACATGTCTCCTGCGAAGGCTGCAGATATCTGCTTAACTTATTGATAAAGTCCCTGAGGATATATACCCGCTTCTGTAAGATTTTTAAATGCTCTCATTACTGTTTCTTTATCTTCCTGATAGGTTACACCAAACCATGTATCCTTTGTCTCCAGGACATCAACTTCAGCACTTTCATTTTTGATCAGATGGTCAACTAACTCCGGAAGCAGATATTCCTTTTTTGTATCTTCCGGTGCGAGTCCACTGAGAAATTCTGCAAATCCTTTCTCGAGAACCTCCATAAAGTCCGGCGTCAGTCCCCACATATTCATGGACACCAAATCCTTTACATCCAGTTCCTGCACACTCCCGTCCGCATTTCTTGACTCTGCACCTGTGGCAGTCTTAAATATATCATGCGTCTCTGTCACACCTGTAAGCTGTCCATTCTCAATATGGCAGATTCCTCTGGTAACGCTTCCATTATCGCTCAATGTATTTCCAAGCCTGAAACCGGCCATGCAGATATGGAGTTTTCCGTCCTTTTGCTGTTCCTGCACAAGATAATCATGCACCTTCACATAAGCTTCTTTCCCATAATAATCATCTGCATTGATAACAATAAATGGCTCATCCAGAACCTTCTTTGCGGCAAGTACAGCCTGTCCGGTTCCCCAGGGTTTCGTGCGGTCAGCCGGTTTCGTAAATCCCTCCGGCAGATCATCAAGCTCCTGGAATACATATTCTACTTCCGTAATTTTCTCAATACGCTCGCCGATCACTCTGCGAAACTCTTCTTCCAGATCTTTACGGATAATAAACACTACTTTGTTAAATCCGGCTTCCAGCGCATCGTGGATGGAATAATCCATAATAATCTCTCCACATGTTCCCACCGGTGCAAGCTGCTTGATTCCTTTTCCAAAACGACTTCCGATTCCTGCCGCCATAATTACAAGTGCTGTTTTCTGCATAAATATTTTCCTCCTGACATTCTTCTCTCATATCAATACTTTTTCAGTCATCTTCTGTCACATACCCTCTCCGCAATATTCTATTCCGCATCCTGAAGATTACTTAATTTTGCTGCCTGATCTGCTGCGATCAGACTGTCAATGATCTCATCCAGATCCCCGTTCAGAACATTCTCCAGTCTGTGCAGTGTCAGTTTGATTCTGTGGTCTGTCACACGGCCCTGTGGAAAATTATAAGTTCTGATCTTCTCTGAACGGTCACCTGTTCCAATCTGGCTTCTTCTTGCCTCAGCCTCAGCATCATGCTGTTTGGCAAGCTCCATCTCATACAGACGGGAGCGAAGAACTTTCAGTGCTTTATCTTTATTCTTAAGCTGTGACTTCTCATCCTGGCAGGAAATTACGATTCCGGTAGGATATGTGTCAGTCGCACAGCAGAGTCTGTTGTATTGACACACTGTCCGCCGTTTCCGGATGCACGGAACACATCGAATTTACAGTCATTCATATCCAGATGGAAATCGATTTCCTCTGCTTCCGGCATAATAGCAACTGTACAGGTAGAGGTATGGATACGTCCGCCGGATTCTGTTTCCGGAACTCGCTGTACACGATGTACACCACTTTCATATTTCAGTCTGGAATAAGCACCTGCACCTGTGATCATAAATGTTACTTCCTTAAATCCGCCGATTCCGTTCTCATTGAGACTCATCATTCTGTTTTCCAGCGGCGGGATTCTGCATATTTCACATACATACGGTAAATCTCTGCTGCAAAAGGGCAGCTTCATCCCCACCTGCACCTGCACGAATCTCCACAATAACGTTCTTGTTATCATTAGGATCTTTCGGAAGAAGAAGGATCTTAAGTTCATGCTCCAGTTCCTCTACATTCTTCTTTGCCTCAGACAGTTCTTCCTTCAGCATTTCCCGCATATCTTCATCTTTCTCTTCCTCAAGCATGGAAAGACTGTCCTGTATCGTTTCTTTGTTTTTCTTATACTCCCGGTAAGCATCTACTATCGGCTGCAGATCGCTCTGCTCTTTCATCAGCTTCTGAAAATGTTCCTGATTATCGGTAACTCCCGGCTCTCCAAGCTCATTAAGCACCTCTTCAAAACGAATGAGCAGATCGTCTAATTTATCAAACATATTTATCCTCCTGTAATTTCTTTCGCCCCAGAACCACCCGGTCCAACCCGGCCAGATCCTGCCTTATCTCAATATCTTCAAATTTATATTTCCGCAAAAGAGCTGCCACATCTTCTCCCTGGCTGCATCCGATTTCATATAAAAGCCAACCACCCGGAACAAGATGATCCTGTGCCTGTTTCGTGATAGCCCTGTAAAAATAAAGTCCATCTTCCATACCATCCAGCGCCATACGCGGATCATGCAATTTTACTTCATCCATAAGATCTTCAATTTCCGCCGTAGGAATATATGGCGGATTTGATATAATCATATCATAAGCTCTGCTATAATTTCTATTACTATTTTCGCATTCTGTCATTTTTACAGTATCTTTTACAGCAGTCCTTTTCATATACTCTGTTCCGTACACAATGTTCTGCATTTCAGAAAACAGATTACTCTGTACGAATTCCGCATGCTCTGCCACTTCCAGTGTCCGTGCATTCCGCACAGCCACTTTCAGTGCCTCATCTGACAGATCCACGCCTGTTCCGTGTGCATCAGCTCTCTCCTTCAGAATACTGATAAGAATACAGCCGGATCCTGTACACATATCAAGAATATATGGATTTTTCACAGCTTTCATGCATTCAAGAGCGGACTCCACAAGTGTTTCCGTATCCTGTCTGGGTACCAGTACATTCTTATCCACATAAAATTCATGCCCCATAAAAAAGCCTGATGCGTCAGATGCTGCAGCGGTATGTGTCCCGCACGTCTGCTGATCAGTTCCAGATATCTTTCAGCAACACTTTCTGTGACACTTTCTTCTCCGTATGCAAAATAATACGCCCGGCTTTTTCCTGTGACATATTCCAGGAGAAGCCAGGCATCCAGCCCGGCTTCCTTAATCCCCGCCTGTGCAAGGATCATCTGTCCTTTTTTTAATAATCCTGTCAGAGTTTCTCCGTTCATTGTTCTGCTTCAACTCCAAATTCTTCCTTCAGATATGCTTTCCAGTCAAAAACCGCCTCTACAGCCCTGATTGCAACCTCTGCCATATCTGCTGTCGGTTCCTTAGTTGTAAGTTTCTGCATTGCCAGACCCGGTTTACTGAAAAAGTCAGCAAGTTTGCTGTCTGATCTTCCAGCCCACTGAATAATCTCAAAAGATATTCCTGCTACAACCGGCACCATAAGAAGTCTTCCAAACAGTCTCACCCAGTAAAATGGAACCAATACAAAAATAAAATGCAGAAAAATGCTGACCAGCATAACCAGAAACAGAAAACTGGTTCCACATCTCTTATGCAGTCTGGAGCTTGCAAGAACATTATCCACCGTAAGCGGCAGTCCATGTTCCACGCAGTTAATGCACTTATGCTCTGCTCCATGATACATAAATGTTCTCTGAATATCCTTCATTCTGGAAATCAGAAGCATATATCCCATAAACAATGCAAGCTTTACAAATGCCTCAACTATTGTAACTGCAAATTCCGAAGCGCCAACCCTTCTGCAAAGACTTGCAAGGCGTATGGCAGCAACATAAAGGCGGCAACTGATACCACGATCGAGACAGCAACTGTCACATATAACAGCCATTTGAACTGCTTATCTTCTTTTGCCTTTTTTGCAGCAAGCTCCTCTTCTGAAAGAGCAGCATTCTTCTGCTTATCCTCTTCGTCCTCCTCGTCCCCTGCGATCTCCGCTGAATACATCAGACATTTTGTGCCGACCACCAGAGAATCCACGAAGCTTACCACACCTCGGATCAGTGGATATTTGAGAAATTTTGCATTTCCGAATACACATTTGTAATCTTCTACTTTTAATTCAATCTCATTGTCCGGTCTGCGGACAGCAATGGAATATTTATCCTTATGGCGCATCATAATGCCTTCCATTACAGCCTGACCGCCGATGTTTGATGATTTCATTATTTTCTCCCAAAGAAACAAGAAAGGCTGAGATTTCCCAACCTCAACCTTCTCAATTCTTACTATATTCTGATTATTTGTTCAGGCCGTATTTCTTATTAAACTTATCGATACGTCCACGAGCCTGAGCTGCTTTCTGCTGACCTGTATAGAATGGATGACATTTAGAGCAGATTTCTACGTGGATGTCCTGTTTTGTAGATCCTGTTACGAATGTGTTACCACAGTTGCAGGTTACAGTTGCCTGATAATAATTAGGATGGATTCCTTCTCTCATGATTTTCACCTCTCTGTAAAGATTCTATTTTCTATTCGTATTCATTTGACGAATTTACTATTAAACAGCTTTATGAGTATAACATATCGTCCCATGGAATGCAAGTTATTTTAAAATTTA
>ENA-OQEX01000594-OQEX01000594.1-human-gut-metagenome-genome-assembly--contig:-NODE-594-length-18223-cov-7.228227_pt1 | contig 18223 bp, 23 predicted proteins | sample MGYA00242802_ERZ504649 | MGnify/ENA primary metagenome ERZ504649 (study PRJEB26092, sample SAMD00036194) | human gut metagenome | host: Homo sapiens | study: EMG produced TPA metagenomics assembly of...
TCTACATGCACAGAAAGACTTTGGTTGTATGTGCGGAGTGTAACGCAAAAATCCAGAGATGTGTCAAGTAAGATGATGTTACAGATGGAGAGCCGTATACATGGAGACGTGTAAGTACGGTTCGGGGCAGGTAAGCGAAAACCTACCGCTGTAAAGCGGAAAGGCGTTGTTTGCCGAGCTACGCATAACTAATAGTAAGATAGGCAGCGATATGCAAGGGCTTGACAAGAAGTTTGTCGGCATCGAAAAGATTTACAAGGAAGTAGCGATGTAATCTTGATTATTGGGAACTGGTCACAATTTGTGACCAGTCCTTTCTATTGTTCCAACATTACTTAATCCCCCCCCTAAAATATACAATTATGGATTTACAGATTATCCAAAACAAGATTTTTGAAGTCAGAGGTTGCCGGGTGATGCTCGATTATCATTTGGCAGAACTCTATCAAGTGGAAACACGAGCCTTGAAGCAGGCTGTCAAGCGCAATATCGAGCGTTTTCCCGATGATTTTATGTTTGTTCTCACCAAAGAGGAAGCTAACTTGTTGTTATCCATAGGGGTATCACATTTTGTGATACCTCCTGATTATAACTTCGGCGTTGCTATGCCTATGGCTTTCACGGAACAGGGCGTAGCCATGCTGTCCTCTGTTCTCCGTTCCAAAGTAGCCATAGAGGTAAACATTTCAATCATGCGGCTTCGTACTCATGCGCCAAATGGCAGTCGGTTACGAGGAACTGTTAAAGCGCATCGAGGAACTGGAGGTAAGCACCGATGCGCAGTTCAATGAACTGTACCAACCCTTACCCAGCTTCTAAGCCAGTCGCAGCAGCAAAAAGAACGCCGTCCGATAGGTTTTGTTACTTATGAGCGTTCAGGTGACAAATAGGTAACGATTTCGGTAACGAAATGCCACCTAACAAACTATATCCCAATAAAGTATATTCTTCCACCTTGCGGGCAGTCCGGCGACTACCCGCATTTTTCATATCCTTTTCCAAGCTGGCACATTCCCCGAAACGCCAGCCGTGCATGGCATGGCTGACTGTATTTCGTGAAAAGAGCCGTTGGAAACCCGCACAAGCGTATTGCAAGCAAGCTCACAACACCCTTGCCTTTCCCGCTCGCTTGGAGTGTTCCCTAAAAGCTGAAAGAGAACAGGCGCTTTTCCCCTGTTTCCCTACCTGTAAATCTTCCTCTTACGCAGTCCCCCAGCCGGGACAGTCGTTTTTATCATTTCAATAGGCAAAGGTAGTTACGTGTTCTTCACGACTTCGCAAGGTCAAGCCATCCCGGTTCGGCGAAAAAATCTTCCCTGCGACATTCGTTGCGAGGTATTTTTTGCCCGAAACCTTGCAAACTCTAAACACTACCCTTTGAAGCCTATGTGAAACGAAAACGACCGACCCGACCAGAAGACGCATAAAAAAAGTCGGATTTACGGGAAACAGGAAAAAAGTTCAGTGAAACTTCAACTCCCTCACCTCTCAAATCCGCATAAACTTAAAAAAATTACAATCATGGAAGCAACAACATTATCAGAAGCAAGGGTTTATGTAGCACTTATGCCAAGTACAACAACGGTTCACTGTACGGCGCATGGCTCGACCTGTCGGACTATTCAGACAAGGAAGAATTTTACGAAGCCTGCCGGGAACTGCACGAGGACGAAGAAGATGCGGAATATATGTTTCAGGACTGGGAGAACGTGCCGGAGGCTTAATCGGTGAAAGCTGGATTTCTGAAAACTTCTTCGCCCTGCGTGATGCGGTGGAAGATTTGGGCGACACCGAGCAGGAAGCCTTTTTCGTGTGGTGCAACTACAAAAGCCGTGATTTGGAGGGGGAAAATGCGAACTTCCTTGTACGGGATTTCCGGGACGAGTATCAAGGTCAATATGACGATGAAGAAGATTTCGCCTATGAAATAGTGGAGGAATGTTACGACCTGCCGGACTTCGCCAAAACCTATTTCGATTACAAACAGTTTGCCCGTGACCTCTTTATGTGCGATTACTGGTTTGATGACGGTTTTGTGTTCCGGGCGGCATAATAACTAATCCGGGCGGGGTATCAAAGCCCTGCCCGCTAAAAACTACAAAGCGATGAAACGGAAAAGCATTTATAAAATCCTTTGGCGGGTGTTGCTGTTCTGCCTTGTGTGGCGGCTCGCCAGCGTAGTCGGAGCAGGTACGGCGATAACGGTATATATCGTTTTGTGCGCCACCCGTTTCCTGTTCCGGGTCTGCCTGTCAGCCCTTTATCTGCTGGGCATCGCTCTGTTTTTCCTGTTGTTGCTTTCCTTACTGACAATATAATACGATTGAAATATAATAACTTAAAAAATAGAACATCATGCAGTCACTTAACAAAAACGAGGTAAGCATTACCCAAACACCGGGAGAGGAAAAGTTTGTCAAATACCGTTTGAGCGCATTTAAGGGACAGACATTTTACCAGTACGATTACCGCCATACCGATATGGAACTTTTCAGTACGGTAGCCAAAACGCTGGACGAGTGCCGCCGCAGGCGTGACGAATGGCTGGCGAAGAAAGAACGGAGTAACAACAAGTAAATTTTAGGGATATGAAAACGACAGAAGTAAACAGGGAACTAATCGGCAGACGTTGTGAGTGCATTTTCACGGGTCTAATGGTAACGGGCGTTATCGAGGACACGGAAGAAAACGAACACTCTACGGCGGTAAAAGTCCGTTTCGACCGTCCGCACCAATGGGGCGATGATTTGTATAATGATGTTCGGGCGTGGGGGCGCAAGACAGATGAGTCGGCACGTTGCATCACCTGCAACTGCTGGAAGACAAACCGGACTTTCAGGCAATGACGGTAGTTTTCGGCGAGCCAATCAGCCAAATAGACCGCAGCATTTTTGAAGATGCGGCGGCGTGGGGTGTCTGTTCCCTGCAAGGTTGGGTAAACAGCTATGAAAGTGTCAGGTTTGTAGCCATAAACGACCATACGGCGGTCATAACGGGCGAATACAACTTTGAACAGGTAAAGGTGTGGTTAGAGAAATATGTACCCATAAAGAGCCTTGAAATCAGTTAATGGAGAACGGCGGCAACCGCCGCCGTTACTTTCTTCCATGAGCCAAAAGCGGGTGAAGAAAGTAACAAAGAAGCCTTTCGCTTCCCTATCATGGAAACAGCCCACCGATGCTTCCCGGCGGGCTGTCTGCTGGCATTTACGTTTTGCGTATCATTAAACGAATATCACAACTACAAATCCTCACAATGAATAAATTTTACACTAAGTATGCAACGGTTTCTTCTTCCTCGATATCGTATTTCCAAGTCCGCTTAGTGACAAGCATTTCCGTGTCGCAATCGAACCATACCATTACGGGCGCATCATCTTCTTCATCCGCCCATTTGAAAACCTGATTGGACGGCGTTTTCCACAATGTAGCACTATCACGTTTAGAAATGCAGTCCTTATCCACAATAATGATGTCACCTACTGCCGGAACCGTGTCTGTTTCCAGCGTGGTTTCTATGTACCACGAGATACCTTTTATATCCAATTCTATTTTTACCATGTCATTTTATTGTTAGGGGGTTATTGTTTCCGTTTCTTCCTCGCTGTTGTCGTTGTTGAACGATAGCGAAAGTTGCTGCACCTGTCCGAAGCTGTCGATGATATAAATGTCAATCGTCTGCTGGTCGGTCGATGCCGAAGTGTAGTAGAGCCGGAATGTTTCTTTCTCCAACGGGTAAAGGTCATTGGGCAGGAACACCGTACCGTTGTCCATTTCCAGCTTCCCTTTGCCGTCCGGCTGGAAATAACGTATCTGATAGGTGGTCGGCTGGTAATAGCCGCCACGCACCAGTTGGCAACGTATTTCGGCGCTTTCCCCGACTTTTAGTTTCTTGGTACTGGCAGCGTTTCGATACTGAACGGGTACGCCTGCTGAATATCCAAGCTGTCATTACAGGCGGCGACAAGTACAAGAGCGGCCACGATGTAGCAGCCCATGATGATTTTATACATTACATTCTTCATATACATTATTATATATAGCGGTTAGTTGATAATGAATTTCAGTCCCAAAGATACCTGCGTATGGAACTTGCCTATGTCCGAGCCGAACAGCATCCGTTCCTTTGTATTGACAAGCAAGGCTATCCGGTCTGTCAGGTAGGCTTCCAGTTCCAGCGTCAGCGCACCGCCGTAGATGAAACAGTCCTTATTCAGTAGTGTAGAGCCGTCCGGCAATAACTTTTCGCTTTTATTGCTCACCTCATACCCGGCGAGAGCCGACAATCCCAGTGAGAGGAAAAAAGTCTTGCGCCTGTCCGAGAGGAATTTCAGGTAATAGCCGCCCTCTGCGGTGAACTGTTCTACGGGTATCTGCATATCCTTGTAGTCATACTTCTTGTGCAGGTATTCCCCGCCAATCACCCAGCGGTTGGCGTTCTTGGTGTAAACGCTGTATGCCGCCCCGATGTGTAGGCAAAATCCGTGTCGGAGTTCCAATGTACCCCGTCCGCCATGCCCGCCGTGACCTGCAAGCCTTTCATGCTCGGCAGGTATCTTTGTGCGTGTGCCTGAAACGAGGTCAGGCACAGCGCAAAGAGCATCATTATAAAGATGTGTTTCTTCATTCCCTATTTGATTTTGAGTTCGTCAATCACTTCTGCGTTTACGATGTCGGCGTTCTCTACCCGGATAACCTGATGCCGCCCGCCGTTCTTCTCGTAGAGTTCCACAACCAGCAGTTTGTCGTCCGGTATGGTGAACTTCGGCAGGGCGTACACCGTGCGGACGGTGCTTTTCCCGGCAATCTCTATCACCTCGTTGTAGCTTCTGACCGCATCCAGCACCGTTTCCTGAATAGCCGTGCGTTTGGGTACTTTCTTATCGACTACCTTAAACTTGATGAAGTCCGTGTCGAAAGGCACGTTGGAACTGTTCTTCGTCTGCGTGTGTACATAGAGCATCCCGTTATAGGTATAAATCCCCTTGATTAAGAGCTGTATGCCGAAACGCTTGCTACCCAAGTGGCGCACTTTCCGGTCATTGTTCTTGTAGATGCTCTGCATTATCAGCTTCACCAGTAGCGGGCTTTCATTACCCAGCTCCCGGAAATAGATGTTCATGCGGGTATGCGAAAAGTCGCTGGTGTCCTCGTTCTCCAAGAAGTCTTTCATTTCGATGTTGAGCATTTCCGGTTCACGGGCGTACTTGGCGTTGAACGAAAAGAAACTGCCGTCCTCGCAAATGACGGAGAAGTTCGTTTCGCCCGGAAAACCCTCTGTCGTGGCTTTCACCCTAATTACGTTCTCCGCACCGTCCGCCTTGCCCGCTATGATGTGGTTGCTTCCCAAATCCACGTAGCGGACGGCGGTGGGGAAGATGATGTGTACCGTTTTGGCAAAGGTCACTTCCACGCCGTAGGGCGTTACCATTTGTCGGTAAGGCAGTTTCCGGGTAATCCCCTGATACAAGTCGTTGCCAGCCGCATACTTCACGGTGTCGGTTTCCTGTGCGTTTGCCGCACACACGCCCAGCAAGAGGGCGAACATTACAAAAATCTGTTTCATTGTTGATTGAAATTTTAACGGTTGATAAAATGGTTATTGTTGTTTGGCGTAAAGCATCACCTTGTACCCGGCTTTCAACTTCACTTTCACGGTTCGGAACTTCTTGGCGAGGTAGCCGGACGTTCCTTGCAGCAAGCCCCTTGTCACGTCCATAGCCACCTGCTGCCCGGCACTTTGGGCAAAGGATATGCTTGTACCCAGTCCGCTGCGATATTCGCCATAGCTTCGTTGAACGCTTCCTGTTCCATAGAGGACGGGACGGAAAGCCCCTTTTGCCCGTCCGTGTCGAACACGGTGAGTTCCACCGGGATGATGTTACCCGCATACTCAATGAAGGACACCAGTATGTCGAGCCGTTCGCCCTGCACTTTTGCCGTTCCAGCCACAAGGGTATTCTTCGGCACAACGATGTTCCCCGCCTGCATGGTTCAAGCAGCCGGAGTTTCACCGCCTGCCGTCCGTCAGGGTTTGGTCTTGGTGGATGCAGGCGGCTACCGTGTTCTTTCCCATAGCGTAGCCCGTGCCCACCGCCGTGTTGAAGCCGTAGTTGCGTGGCTGGCTGTACGCCCGGATGAAGTCGGCATCGCTCATGGGCTGCTATTTATAATAAGATTGATATATTCATGTAGAATACATTCTTTTTCATTCATTTGATAGCGTTAATCAAAATTACTTTTGTATTTTTGGTCAACTTAAAAACTTAGTAATATGATTCAAAAGTTTACGATTAAAAACATCGCCACTTATAATAAAACTGGAGTAGAATTTGCTAATCTTCGGAAAATAAACTTTATTTATGGTAGTAATGGGTGTGGAAAAACAACCATCAGCAATTTCTTGGCATTTTCGCAGAATGAAAATTTCTCAGATTGCGAATTGATTTGGAAGGATGATATGCCTTTGAAAACTTTGGTATATAATCGTCAATTCAGAGAAGAAAACTTTGGAAAAGGAAATATAAATGGGATATTCACATTAGGGCATGCCACTAAAGAAGAACTTGAAATCATAGAAAAAAAGAAAAAGGACTTGTCTGTTCTGACAGAAGAAGGGAAAAAACAAAAAGGCAGTTTGGAAAAATTAAATTCAAACTTAAAAACAGCTCAAGAAACTTTTCGTGACAAGGTATGGCGACAAGTCTATAAGAAACATGAGCATAATTTTAAGGAAGCCTTTAGAGGATATTTGTATAAGCAGACTTTTATGGATAAACTCATAGAAGAGTATGAGAATAACTCCTCTGAACTTATTGAATTGAAGCGTCTTCAAGAGTTGTATAAGATTATATTTGCAAGTAATGTTCAGTCTTTACCTCTTTTGCCCGTTATTAGTGACAATGACATGGATATTATTGAGCAAAATGAAATATGGAACAAGAAAATAATAGGACATGCGGATATAAATATCGGCAACCTTATTCAAAGGCTTAACATTAACGACTGGGTGAATGAAGGTCGCAAGTATCTTCAAGAGGATAGTCTGATATGTCCGTTTTGCCAAAAAGAAACTATTACCGAGGAGTTTAAAAAGCAATTACAACTCTATTTCGATGAAACTTTTACCGCAGATATTCAATTGGTTCAGACATGGGGAGAAAAATATATGGCTACCAGTACGGAACTTACCTCCCTTTTGGAAAGTATTTCAGATAAAGAAAAACATAATTCAGCATCAAAGCTAAACAAAGATTTATATGATGCCACATTAAAAACATTAAGCGGACAAATTGCCGTAAACAAGGAACATATCAACAATAAGCGCAAGGAACCAAGCCGAAGTATCAGTCTGGTTTCCACAACAGAAATGCAGGAGAAAATAAAGGCATTGGTTGTTGTTGCCAATCAGGAGATTTCCAAACATAATCAAGTCGTTGAAAACTTGTATGCTGAAAAGCAAAAGTTAATTACCCAAATTTGGAAGTATGTGATTACTGAATACCAGGATAATATAAAACAGTATTTGGAGGAAGAGAAAAAGATTAAGGCAGGTATAAATTCCTTGGAGGAAAAAGTACGTGGGTCAAGGGCGAGCTATGTGGCACTGAATAACGAGATAAAGCGATTGACTCAAAACGTAACCAGTGTCCAACACTCTATTGACGAGATTAATAGAATCTTGCAGCTATATGGATTCAACAATTTCCAAATAGTTCCATCTCCCGGTCATGAAAACCAATATCAGATACAAAGGAAGATGGTACTTTGGCAGAGAACACATTGAGTGAGGGAGAAATCACCTTCATCACTTTCCTCTATTTCATGCAGTTGGCAAAAGGGGGAATTGACAAAGAAAGCATGATGGAAGACAGGGTATTGGTTATTGATGACCCCGTATGTAGTTTGGATAGTACCGTCCTGTTCATCGTAAGTTCCTTGATAAAAGAAATGATAAAGCAAATTAAAAGCGGTGTCGGGAATATCAAGCAACTAATCGTATTGACTCACAATGTTTATTTTCATAAAGAGGTTTCTTTTGTGGATGGTAGAACTCCCAAGAATGGGAATACTTATTATTGGATACTCCGAAAGGCGGATAATATTACTTCGGTGAAAGGATATGAAATGGAAAATCCAATAGTAAGTTCTTATGAACTGCTGTGGAAAGAATTGAAAGAACGTGACCATAATTCCGGAATAACCATACAAAATACGATGCGGCGTATCATAGAAAATTATTTTAAGATTTTGGGCAAATTCGGAGATGATGAATTGATTCAAAAGTTTGCCAATCCGCAAGAACAAGAAATATGCCGTTCGTTGATTTGCTGGATAAACGATGGTTCACATTGTTTGCCAGATGATTTATATATAGAAGCCCCATACGACACTATTGATAAATATTTCGAGGTATTTCGAAAGATATTTGAAGAAATGGGGCATATTGCACATTACAATATGATGATGGAAGAAAAATAAAAAACAGCCTGGTGTTCAAAAATTGAACGCCGGGCTGTTTTTTAGAATTTACAATACAGACTTTTCTTCTTTGCGGCTCTTAGTCTGCCGCGTCTTCAGTACCGTCTTTTGCCGGTCGATTATCGCATTCACGTGGTCGATGAAGGTGGCGTAAGGCGCTTCATCGTTTACTATCGTCAGGGCATTCACCAACTCGACAAGCGAACGGTAGGCGTTATCCGCCGCTTGGCGGGTCTCTTTCACGATGCCTACCTGACGGGCGGCTTCCTCTTCCGTCCGCTGCGAAACGGCGGCGAGGAAGGCGGTCTCGCACGATTCCAGATTTGCCAGCCAAGTATCAAAGGTGATGGCGGTCAGCTACTGCCGTCAATCGCTTTCAAATCCTGCAACAAGTTGTGCAGCACGCCGCTTTCCTCCGTTTGCGGAAGGGTGGTCGGGTCGCCGTATTTGTCAAACAAAGTCTTGGCTTCGATGGCGGTCTGGCGCACATCATTTGCCGGATGGGCAGTCATGGCTTTGAGGTAATTGTTCGCTCCGCGCCAGGCGTTGTCGCGAGCGGAATCCGCTTCGGCGGCGAGTGCGGTGGAAGGTGTGGAAGCAGAGTCTTTCAAGGCATTGTCGAAGGCATCGACTGCGTTTTTGAAAGTGGTGACGGAGGTGGTCAAGGTTGTGGGAACGGAGGCAGTCATACTCAATTCTCCCGGTCTGTCTTCTTCGCCATTCTTAGGCAAGTTGTCGGTTTCGGTGGCGATGAGTTTCAGGAAACCGAAATCTTCCTCCACTCGGAGACGGGCGATGTTGAACGATACAATTTGTTTCATATTGTTTTGGTTTTGGGATTTATATACTTAATTACACCAATTGTAAATAAATGCCTATAATATTTGTTTTAGTGTAATAAATTACTATCTTTGTATATAACCACTAAAAACAAATATTATGTTTAAGGAATTTAACTCACTGCTTGAATTAATCACTGTTTTTCCCGATGAACAAACTTGCATTGAATATCTGGAATATGTACGCTGGGAAGGAAATGTTATTTCTCCCTATGACCCATCATCCAAGGTGTACAAATGCAAGGGGAATAATTATAAGTGCAAGAATACAGGTCAATATTTCAATGTGAAAACAGGTACGATGTTTCATAGGTCCTCGATTCCGCTGCAAAAATGGTTTGTGGCTATTTGGCTGGTCACTTCCCATAAGAAAGGCATATCTTCCGTGCAGTTAGGCAAGGATATTTCAGTAACACAGAAAACGGCTTGGTTCATGTTGCAACGTATTCGAGAGGCTTTCAGTGACGAGAATGACTTGCATTGCGATGATGAAGGGAATGATGGTAAACTCAAAGAGAATGTTGAGATTGACGAAAGTTTTATCGGCGGCAAAAACAAGAACCGTCACAGGGACAAAAAAGTTGAACACTGCCAAGGTCGTAGTTTCAAGGATAAAGTTCCTGTTTTCGGTTTGTTGGAAAGAGGAAACCGAGTTATAGCGAAAGTTGTTCCCGACACAAAAGTAAAGACACTGGAACCTTTGATTTTCCATTACGTCCGTATTGCGTGCAACCTGTTTTCTGATGAATGGAACTATGGAAAGGGGATTGATGAATTTTATCATCACCGGCACGTAGACCATGGTAAGGGGTTCTATGGTGTGGGTGACTTGACTACCAACAGCATCGAAAGTTTTTGGGCGTTGATAAAACGAAGTATTCTGGGCATTTATTACCGTTGGTCCAAAAAGCATATGCAGAGGTACATAAATGAATGTGTCTATAGATATAATACCCGAAAATGTTCCGATAAAGAAAGATTTGAATTACTTTTGCAGAACATGGAATGCAGATTAACTTATAAAGACTTGATTTATGCCAATTAGAAAAACCGAGTTCCCTATTATAAAAAGGGATATGAATGAAACGTATATAGCATTGCGTCTAACTGACGGATACGTCAACGCTTCCGCTTTGTGTGAGGCGTGTGACAAGAATCTGGATGATTATATCCGTCTAAAAACAACTGATGAATTTATGAAAGAACTATCAAAGGAAATAAATATTCCTGTTTCGGACTTGGTACAACCGTTTGAAAGCAGGAACCGTACCATAAATGGTACATGGGTGCATCCGCAAATAGCTATAAACCTCGCACAGTGGGCATCTCCCAAACTGGCAGTATTGGTTCCACAGTGGGTTTTCCTATGGATGAGTGAACAGTCTACCGATGTGAAGGAAAGTCCGGTAGAAAGTTCCAAAAATAAGTTTGACGATTACGACCCTAATTTTAAGAGATTAATACAAAAAGCCCTAGCTTATGACCCCCGTAAAGGAAGTAAACGGACACCTAAAAAATAAGTGTTCATTCATTTAATCTATGGGGCGTAATCTTTTAGATATTTTTAGCGCATTGTTTGTTGCGTCATAAACGGCCATTTCAGGTAATGCTAGTTTAATTGTATCATCCGGCTGTTTATGAAAATTGGGATTATGCCATTGGTTCTGTAGAAAAACGCTGTTCTGGGATTGAAAATACAGGTTTCTCTCATTTAAAAGCTGCATTTCATTTATTCCAAGTGAGAGCAGATGAATTAGCAAATTCTCAACTACATTTATATCTTCCGTTTTAAAGCGGTGGGTAAATGTTCCAATCCATATATTAAGCTGGTTGGGCATTTGCCGGATACAATGATATTTGTCCTTAAATCTAGTTGCTGCATCTCTTTTTGTCTGTCCACAATAATAAGAAAAAAGTTTCGCGCTTTTTCGTTTACCCTGTAGTAAATACAGATTGGAACTTGAATTGAATTTCTCCCATTCCTTGACTTCTTCAATACTATGGAACGGGCCATACCAAGATATCATGTAGGCTTTTAACTGTGTTTTTCTTACTTCCATTTTACACTTTTTGAATTGAGATTTTTGGCTAAAAAGAACATAGCCTATAGTAACAGTGTTTTATTTGCAAAGATATATAATAATACAGTTATTGCAATGGAAATAACAATAAATTTGGAAAAAACATATTAAACCTTGAGGCAAAATTAAAGGTGGGCTTTAAAAACCAAGTGGAATGTCCTACCATTCCACAAGTAAACGACCTCTGTTATTTTATAACAGGAATCCAAAAACACATAGCTTTTGCTCGTTTTGCTTTAATGACTTTTCCATTTCTGCAAACAGACTTTCTACATATTCGTTTATGGAGTTTGCCGTTTATAACTTTATATAAGCTCATTGATAACACCTCCTTTCTTTTTTGACCTTGAGGTCTATAGTCTTGTGTCCTACCACAAGACAAAAACCCAGTAGTAGGATACTGGGTTATTCTTTTGTTGATAATGTACCTGATTTGAAAACAGGCATTGTCATCGCTTATATAAAGTTTCTACAAAAGTAGTTACTTTTGTAGAAATAACCAAATAAAAATCAGATTTGCAAAAATAAAATTTAATTCTTATATTCATACCAATGATAAACCGTGATTCATGGATGATTTTTCACGGTTTATTTTGGTGTAATTAAGTATATAAATCCCTTGGTTTTAAGTCGTATGCAACAATACGTTGCATGGACAAATGTAGCTTTTTCCGGTGGATGAGGCAAAGATGAAGCGGAAAATCAGTCGGCAGAGGGAAAATAAATGAAAAAGTGGCGAAAACAATCTCTCCGTGGCTTGTTGGCGAGGAAAAGCATTGTAAACCGGAATCATCGATGCTTGTCGGGAAGAGAAAACGGCGGAAACCGGATTAGTGGCGCTTCTTGGAAGGAAAAAGCATTGCCGACCGCAGTTGCCAATGCTCTTTCCTTGTCCGGCAAGGTTCATCCGAGGGGATTCTCATCTGTATCACCGTCTGAACCTTCTCCGCCACCGGGAGTGGTGTCTTCCGCCGTTGCGGGGAGTTCAATCCATTCCAATTGTTCCGTATCGACCAGTGCACGGGTGTAGGCTCCGCTGCCGGTCCGGGTACGTTCGGGGATGAACTGCACGCGCACGGCTTGTACCTGTTTCTCGAAATCGAAGTCCGCCGGGTCTTTCACCCCCTTCGTGTCGAGGACGTAGCGGAAGTATCCCAGCCCCTTGATGTGCACGCTCTTGCCTTGCGACATGCGTGTGTGCATCACGCCTGAGATGTCGCCCAGCACGGCTTGCACGTCACTGTTGCTTACGGTGGAGATTTTCGACAGGTCTTTGGCGATGGTTTCCGTCCCTACGGGTTTTCCTTGTACGACGGCTTGGGGGTAATAGACGCCCGTCCGCTTGCTGAATGCTTTTTTCCAAAATGGCATAGCTGTTGTGTTTTTTAATGGTTTGTAACTGTTGTTCGTGCCGCCTTCCGCAAGGTAGCTACCTTGAACGCCTGAAGATAGCTACCAAGTGGGTGCCGAGGTAGCTACCTTGCGGTGGAGACGGGGTAAATGTAGGGAGGATTTGCGGATATGTGACCGGGAACGGGGGCATATTTATCGAAAACGGGGGATTGTCGGGAGGTAAGGGCGGGGATGTTGAAGGAAATGGTTATTTTTGCAACCGGATAAATCGGCTATGTTATGGATATTTGGAGCAAAAAGAAGCGTTCCGCCGTCATGGCGAAGATACGGAGCAAGGACACGAAACCGGAGTGGATTGTGCGCCGTTACCTTTTCTCGCGCGGCTACCGTTACCGCAAGAACGTGAAGGGGTTGCCGGGCACGCCTGACATCGTATTGCGCAAGTATGGCATCGTGATTTTCATACACGGGTGTTTTTGGCATGGGCACGAGTTGGACGGTCATATTCCCCATTCCAACAGTGAGTTTTGGCGCAAGAAGATTGAACGCAACAGGCAACGTGATGAACGGAACAAGGAGGAATTGAAGAAGTTGGGCTGGCGGGTGATGACTGTCTGGGAATGCCAATTGAAGCCGGCGGTGAGGCGGCAGACGTTGTTGGAGATTGAATATCATATCAATCATACGTATTTGGAGCGGTTCAGCCCGAAGTCAGCGAAGCCTTATGTTATAGGAGAAGAAAAGGAAGCCCCCGGCATGGTGGCCGAGGAAAGGGTAGAATATAGAAAATAGATATTGATAGATACTGGATTTTTGTAGAGTTGTTATTTCTGTTTTTCACTTTTGTGTGATGAGGGGGAGGATTCTACAAGATTTTGAGTAACTTCGCAAAATGAAATTAGAATAAGTATCCTATGAGTGATAAAAGTAACAACCAAGGTAGAGCCTATGAATTTGTTTGTCTATTGACCCTTGGCGAAGAGATTGGCAAAATTCGTCCTGTAAATATTGTCCAAAACAGTAGTTATTTGGCAGCAGAATATGCTTGGAATACCTTGTCTCCTGAAATGAAAAATATATATAAGGTGAGTTCTTATGCTGCTGTTATTCAAATTTTTGAATTGGAACCCCGTATCATGGAAAAAGGAGGTGACGTGTTGGAATTGCGAATACAATCAGATACTAAGGGGAAAGAAGGAGATGTACGAGACATTTTGATTGTCCGTCATAATATTCAATGGGAAATCGGATTGAGCCTTAAACATAATCATTTTGCAGTAAAACATAGCCGCCTTAGCCAAAAGCTGGATTTTGGGGCAAAATGGTATGGAATCCCTTGTTCTCAAAAATACTGGGAAGATGTAAGACCTGTATTTACTTATCTTGTTCAAGAAAAAAACAAAAATACATTGTTTGACAATTTGCCTGATAAAGAAAATGATGTTTATATACCATTATTGCAAGCTTTTATTGCTGAAATAAATCTCCAAAATCAGATACATCCAGATATACCAAGTAGATTAGTTGAATACCTTTTAGGAAAACATGATTTTTATAAGGTTATTAGTATTGACAAACAGCGGACAACGCAAATCCAATCTTACAATTTGCATGGTACTCTTAATCGAAATGGCACATATCGAAAAGCATCTATGGAGATACCTATTGCATCATTGCCTACCCGCATTGTTAGTTTGGATTTTGTCCCTAATAAAGCGAATACGGTTGAGCTTTATATGGATGGAGGTTGGCAATTCTCTTTTCGCATACACAATGCAGAGAAGAAAGTTGTCCCAAGTTTAAAATTTGACATTCAAATAGTAGGCATGCCTACTACTATAATAACTATAAATTGTCTTTGGAAATAAAATAGAAATATAATGGAATTAATTAGTCTTTTCTCCGGTGCAGGAGGTTTAGATTTAGGTTTTCATAAAGCGGGTTTCAGAACTGTTACGGCAAATGAGTTTGACGCTAAGATTTGTCCGACTTTCCGTGCAAACTTTCCGGAAGTGAATCTAATCGAAGGGGATATCCGGGATATTCCTTCTTGTGAATTCCCTGATAATATTACTGGTATAATAGGAGGTCCTCCTTGCCAATCATGGAGTGAAGCAGGTTCGTTAAAGGGAATAGAAGATGCCCGTGGTCAGTTGTTTTATGAGTATATCCGTATTTTACGAGATAAACAACCTTTGTTTTTTGTTGCAGAGAACGTATCTGGAATGCTTGCCAAACGCCATTCGGATGCCGTTAGTGGTTTTATGAAATTGTTTGATGAAGCGGGCTATGATGTGAATTTGAAAATGCTTAATGCCAATGATTACGATGTACCGGAAGACCGTGACCGGGTATTTTACATCGGATTCCGTAAAGATTTGGATATACATGATTTTGAATATCCTACCCCTTTAAAGCATAAACCTACTTTGCGTGAAAGCATTTGGGATTTGCAAGATTCTGCGATTCCGGCACTTGAAAAGAACAAAACTAATGGGAATGCTTGTAAAGTCCCTAATAACGAATATTTTATAGGGGCATATTCACCTATATTCATGTCACGCAACAGAGTACGTTCATGGGATGAACCGGGTTTTACAGTTCAAGCTAGTGGTCGCCAATGCCAGCTACATCCACAGGCACCTAAGATGATAAAAGTTGAAAAGAATCTGCAAAAGTTTGTAGAAGGGAGTGAGCATCTTTATCGCAGGATGACTGTACGTGAAGTTGCACGGGTACAAAGTTTCCCGGATGAGTTCAAATTTGTATATGAAGACGTAAACTATGCCTATAAAATGATAGGCAATGCAGTTCCCGTTAATTTGGCTTACCATGTGGCTATGCAAATAAGGAAAACATTGGTGGAAAAAGGAATTGTCATTGCTTAAAGGAATGAAAGTCGCATCTTTCTTTGCAGGATGTGGCGGATTAGACCTTGGCTTTGAGCAAGCAGGCTATGAAGTTGTTTGGGCGAATGAATTTGATGAAGCAATACATAAAACTTATCAATTCAATCACCCAAATACTTATTTGTGTAAGTCAGACATTCGAAAATTAAAAGGAGAAGATATACCGATTGCGATGGGTTTATCGGAGGACCTCCTTGCCAATCGTGGAGCGAGGGAGGAAGACAATTAGGATTGGATGATGAACGGGGGCGATTATTTTTTGATTATGTCCGATTGATAAAAGAAAAGCATCCAAAGTTCTTTCTCATCGAAAATGTACAAGGGATTATAAACGACAAACATTTTAGTACATTCCTATCATTCCTTTCTATCTTGAAGGAGCTGGATATGTAGTAAACTATTCTTTATTGAATGCAGCAGACTATTATATTCCCCAAGACCGTTATCGTGTGTTTGTTGTCGGTTTCTTAAAAGAGTTGAACTGTACGTTCAATTTTCCAAAGCCATTCGGAAAACCTTATGTCACATTAAGAAAGGCAATTGGAGATATAATGGAGAATCCTCACCCATATACAAATGAAGGTGTGGACCAAGAATATAGGAAGTGGCTTAACCATGACATTTTGCAGGTCCATGGGATGCAAAATTCATGGCACGTAATCGTGTTCGCTCCTGGGATGAAACTTCATTTACAATACAAGCGCAGGCAAAGAACTGCCCCCTTCACCCACAAGCTCCCAAAATGAAATATATATCACAAACCCAACGTGTTTTTCAGCAAGGAGCAGAACATTTATATCGCAGGCTAAGTGTTCGGGAATGTGCAAGAATCCAAACTTTCCCGGATAAATTCCGCTTTTTCTATGAAGATATAAAAGACGGCTATAAAATGGTTGGCAATGCTGTACCACCTCGTTTGGCTAAATTCTTAGCTTTGTCAATAAAGAAAGCATTGGTCTCTGTTGAAGAAAGAAAAGCAGAAACCATTAATGTGTTAGTTGCTTATTACAAGGATAATAATCAACTTCGACAAACTTTGAAAAACAAACTTTATTATGTGCGTGCCGGATTGCGCCGTGGAGCGTTACAAATCCCCATAGGCATGTCCTATCCCATTTATTTACTATTACATAATCATAATAACAAGTTTTTGTTTCGTATCATTCCTGACTACCCAAAACTAATATCTGCATCCGACTTGATTAAATTAGGTTTTATGCCCTCAGGTAAGGAATATTTTGCTTTTCGGTTGGAAAGTGCCCAAAGCATAAACATTGTAGGTGTAGATTTGTCAAAAGTGCAGATTAAAGGAAAAAACCACAATAAAGCTATACCATATATTACTCCTATTCAAGATTTTATTTATAGAATAAATGCCTAATTGCATAAAATCTCGTATTCTTAATACTTTCCCTTCTTTGTTTCTGTTCTGAAGCAAATAGAGTTATTGTAATTTTCTTTAAAAGAATCACTTAGAAATCCATTGTAGACAATAGTCCGTTGTGTGATTGTCTACACCCTCATAATTTTGCACCGCTATGGATATAAATGAAGTTTTTGGAAAGAAAGTGTTGGAGAGAAGACTATCTCTCAAAATATCACAGGAGACATTAGCCAATATGGCTGATATTGATAGAACCTATTTACCTGATATTGAAAAAGGTAAAAGGAACGTGTCTCTAAGAGTTGCGGACAAAATCGCAAAAGCATTGAATGTTTCACTTAAAGACTTATTATAATTATGCCTGATTTTATCAATACAGAACATTGTGTAGAAAAACTATTCCCTGTAGGAACGACCTTTTCTTTTGAGGGGAAAAAATATCAAGTTGCACTTTGTGGGAAACCTCGTCCTGCGCGTGGTGAATGTAAAACAGATGTTTATATTAAAGGGATAGCTTCTGATGGAGAAGCCAGGGAAATAAAAATATCTGTTAAACAAAAAAATGCAGATTTTTTAGAAAATAAGATGTCTTTTGACAGGGCTTGTGAAATATTTGGGAAAGACGCTTCAGGCATCATTAAGCAATGTTTACTTTCTATACAGGATTCTTTTGTTGCCGATAATTTGGTCTATTTTGAGAAAAAAGGTAAAACAGGAGCACATACAATGAAATTAGGCTGGAAGTTTGAACTACTGAATAAATTAAGCGGTGAAAAATCTGGTGCTTTAAAACTTACTGAAGAACAAAAATACGATATTTTTGCAGGAATTAACCTGTCAGAAAATAAGAAAAATAGTTCTGTAAATGGTCAAATTATTAAGAATTCAGGAGTGGCGAATTATATTTTGAATATTGATGATGAGAATCTAACTCAAGATACATGTTTGAAAATGTTACAACCAATAGAAGAATATGCAAAATTCCAAACTATCTATTTTGCTTGTAAAGCTTTAAACTACAGATTTGATAGAAATAAATGGGATGGACCAAGACCTTTGTCTGTATATGTAGATTGGTTTGTTGATAATGGAAAATTGGACGCACACTTGGCTTTCGACAATCCTTTGGAACATAATGGAAATGAAGTTGGCGAGAAATTAAGAAATATTTTGAACG
>ENA-OQEX01000595-OQEX01000595.1-human-gut-metagenome-genome-assembly--contig:-NODE-595-length-18205-cov-1.835823_pt1 | contig 18205 bp, 20 predicted proteins | sample MGYA00242802_ERZ504649 | MGnify/ENA primary metagenome ERZ504649 (study PRJEB26092, sample SAMD00036194) | human gut metagenome | host: Homo sapiens | study: EMG produced TPA metagenomics assembly of...
CTTTCATATCGTAGGCAAGCACGCTAGGGAGATGAATCTGCACTTCATTTTTCAACAGCTGCTTTCTGCCGTTGGTTTTAAGGTGAAAATGCAGAATTAGAAAATCTCTGAGGCGTTCGCTAAGCGGTAAAAGGCTTTGTTATAGATCGAATCTATCCTGTATGTGTCCAGTAGTGCCTGTACGACATAATGTTCTTTAAAGCGCCATAGCATCCGGTAGATAACGCTTCTGCATCCTCAAACCCAAAAAAAAATGTGGCTAAGACGCAGCTTTTGCAGGTTGAGGTTGGCCTGCATATCCGGATTGAGTACGATGCCGCCCTGTTCACATAATATTTTCAGCGCGTAATATTCTTCTACATAGCTCCAGTTTCCATTTAACTGGGCATTTTGGATATTTTCAGGCAATTGTTCAAAGGCAAATAGGTTTCACTGGCATCAATCAACTTCGCTTTCGGGAAGTTTTTTGAATGGTGTCCATATATGCCTGAGAAACCGGCCTGTGAATATGAACACAAATGATTGTAGCGGGAATCACCTCTTTCGCTAAAAAATCCAGGATTTTCTTCACTGATTTATCTTGCGGAATATAGGGGTTTAGAAGAAAATCTTTCTGGTATTCTTTTAAAAGATTGATAAAATCTGCTTGAAAAAGCTCACGGGACTTTGTCATATTCCAATAAATTTGTTTTGCTGCGCAGTAAATCACTTCATCCCGATATGCCACATCACTGTGATCGATAAAGTTGCGCAGAGCCTGTACAATATCGACCATTTCTCCAACCATTGAGGTGGACAGGGTATCCGATCTACGGTAATAGCAATAAAAAGGCTTGGGTACATAGCCAATTGCCGAATATTTTGTCATCAAGGATGGTATGAGGGAGATATCCTCAAACAGCATTTTTTCATACTGATTTTCTTCCCAAATAGATCTACGAAACAGCTTGTTGACACTGTATGTGATATTATTTCCGTTTGCGATATAATCTGACAGATCCACTTCTCGGCTTGGATAAGAGGAAACGACGGAGGTTCTGCCCTCTTCCACATAAATAATTTTCACATCGCACATTACAATATCACACTGATCTTCTATGGCCTTTGCATACATTTCTTCATACATCTCCGGCTCTACGGCATCATCGGAATCTAAAAACGCAATGTATTCTCCCGTTGCAAGCCGTATTCCGGTATTGCGCGCCATGCCCAGGCCTTCATTTTCTTTATGAATGACTTGAATGAGCTCCGGATAAGTCTGTGCATAATGGTCGCAAATTTGGGCAGAAGCATCCAGGCTGCCGTCGTCCACCAGGATGATCTCCTTTTCCTCAAGCGTTTGCGCTAAAGCGGAATCTACAGCTCGCTCCAGATAATTTTCGACCTGATACACTGGTATAATAATCGAAACTTTTTTATGATGCATAATGTCCCCCTAAATAATGCAGCGTATTTGCAAGCTCATATACCGTTTGAGGGACATAGTAGTTTTTTCCAGAAAATTGCCTTTGAAATTTCCGTAAATATTTTTTCAAAATATCATCTTCCTTCCAGAGCACTTTCCCTTCAAACAGTTGATATAGCATTACCGTATTGACGTCCATTCCAAATACGATTCTGCTTGTGAGAGCTGCGCTGGAGCAGACGGTCAGAATCGTCTTGCTCTCTAATCCTTCATTGAGCAGGAATAGTTCCCATGGAATACGTTCCGTATATTTTCTGGTCAGACCCATCTGAAACGCCACATTCTCCGAATTCCTTGGATGTGGCTTCACGAAAAACCGGCCTGGCCCAACAATCTTTTGACAGGTTTCCATCAATGAAATATCATTAGTTTTCAGCCCCTCTGCCCGGAAGGATTGCTCTAAAAATATAAAATCAGCTGTTTGTTCAGGGCTTTGATAGTCGAAAACATGATTTAATATTGCCTTGAAGGCAGTGTCCCCTCTGTTGATTTTAGGCAATGGGCAATTTTTCAGTTCATCTTTACGCACAGCTAGGTGAGGCTCATAAAGCAATACCTTTGTTATTTTATCCTTAATCTTTCGGCCCTCAGGATGACGGTTGATCGGCGAACGGTCTTCTCTTAGAAAATCAATCACATAAGATGAAAATCCATCCTCATAGCAGATGAACTCACAGGAAACCGCATAAAAAGCACTGGCAAGCATACGGGTAAAAGCATCAAAATTAGAAAAATATACTTCGCAATACAGACTAAGTTCATCGCTCAGGCCCCACTGAAATTTTTGATAGATATTTTGGAATAGCTCAGAAATATCCTCTTTTTCCCTGAAGAACATTTCTGAATCCATTCCCTGGTTCGGGCAAAAATAACCCGGTCGAACAATCTGATTTCCTGCAAATGCGGTAAATATGCTTCGCCGTTTGGCAGCATATCGGTTAATAGCAAATCAGCATTTCGCTGTGCGAGAATCGTCCTTTTCATGTGGATTGCAGTAATAAGCTGGTAAACAGAATTTACCACAATTAAAACACGATTACTCAACATATCCTTCCTCTCCGTTTTAGATCGTTCCCATATTCTTTCTATTGATGCTGCCCTCGGTGTACAAATAACAAAAACCTTCTGCAAACAGTTTCACCATTTGCAGAAGGTTTTATTCGATTGAGATGGATAGCATTTGATCACAGCGGTGGCAATGGCGCCTGGAATGGCTCTAACGCTCTTCAGCGCAGGGCCGGTTGCCAACGCAATTCTTCCAAAGCCATCATTTCATCAGCAAAGCGACAAAATTTCAAATCCTTTTAAAAATTCGAAAGAGCTACCTTCTCACTATTCTATTTTGCATAATCTGCCCACAAGTGTGCCAAGATCATCACAGGCTGTGCTCACATGGTTAATTCCCGCTCGACAACCATGATTTCTTCTGCACGCAGAAGCCGAAGGGAAACGACGCCGGGCTCCATTTCAATTTCGTGATAGACATTTCCCACGCCGTGCCGCGCAGCAGGCACCGCTTTGATCAGCAGTTCGCCATAGCGCGCAATTTCACGGCGGTATTCGCGCAGGCACATCACAACTTCCCCATCCGTGTTAAAGCAATCATGAAGCAGCCTTTTGCCGCCAAACACCTGTAAATTCAACCCCGTAAAGGAGAAGTAAGCTTCACGTCGAACCGGTTCTCTAACAGTTTGCGGTCGATTTTCAGTCGATAGTACCGGCGCTTCCCATACGAATATAGATAATAGCCGTAAGGCAGCGATACTTTTGAGGTTTCCTCCAGGGCGATAAGGCTCGATAAATCTTTTTTTACAATCTCCTTTGTCTCCCCATCTACAGAGAAATAGCCTTCCGCGGCTTCACACCGGACGGCGTGCCCGTCTGTATAAACAGAGCCCTTCGCAAAAACGACATGATTCCCAATGAGATGAAACCGCATCGCTTTCGCTTTGGATAAAACGATCACCTGCACATTGCCCTTTTCAAATCCGACTGTATCAACCGGAAGTTGTGTGACTTCGCCGCTTGCAGACAGGCTGGGCGCAATGCCGGGAATCTCCATAAAATAGCAGATGGTTTGCTCCCCCTGCGCCACCTTTGCAATGGGTTGGGCTAAAACATAATCAAAATCCACGCCCGCCACAGATAGATGAAAGGGATAAAAGAACAGGAACCCGCCTTAATATCCACTGGCGGCAAGGAAAACTGCTTTTCTCCGCAGTTAATTTGTACACGGACATCATGAAAATCCGGAAATGACAGCCCGCGCTCATAGGCAGAAACAAAAAAGTAACCGGAGCCACTCTCATCCATGCGCACCGAGCAGGAAGGGCGAGAACGATCCATTGCACCAGCACGTTTTTCCCTGGGAAAGAACGCTTGCTTCACTGCCACCCGCTCATCAAACCGGTTGATAAACAGATGCAGGAGCCGCAGCCGATCACCGTGCGGCCGGCACTCCCCCACCTGCTGATCGGAGCCTGAAATCATAATCAATGATTGGATAATTATTCGGGTATCCCGTTATGCGGCTTTCCTGCATCAAACGGTCATTCGGGTTTCTACCGCCGTGATACATATAATAGCCGATCCAATTCATTCCCGACGCAAATCGGGTAAAGCCCACCCCGTAGCCATCGTTTTCATGAATGATCGGGCGGCGGTGCTGGGTGACCTGGTTGCCAGGGCCAAGCTCACAGGAGGCATAGGGAAAATCACCAAACCCGGATTCATTGCCTGTTTGGATCTCATGCAGGTCTCCGCCAATTTCCGCTTCAGTTTTGGCAGCAGATATTTCAAACCGATTCGCCGGCACGAGCGGTTTTCTGTTCTGCGTCCAAGGAGCTTCCGGGTAGCCGCCAAACATCGGTAAAAACGCTTGATCCGGCGTGTTGGTAGGCCATGCTGTCATGGTGAAAAACGGCGTTCGAAAGCTGCCTGCTCCGCGAGCTTGCGCAGCGTGTGAATATGAGAAATATTTCCTCCGTATTCATTCTCCAGCTGCACGCCGAGCACCGTTTCGCCATCGAAATAGGGCTTGATCTCCGCTGCGAGCCGCTTCCAATAGCGCTCAACACACCGCAAATATCGGGGGCGTCACACCGCTTTCGCGGCATTCTGTTCACATAGCGCGGAAAGCCGCCATATACCACCTCGCCATGGCACCAGGGCCGATGCGCAACACGCAGGGCAAGCCGGTTTTCCGGCAAAGGGATAGAAAATGGGCAAGATCCTTATCCCCGCTGAAATCGAATACCCCTTCCTCCGGCTCATGGTAGTTCCAGAAAACATAAGTGGAAACAACCGTGATCCCCGTATCCTTCATCTTGAGCAGCTCCCGCTCCCACATCTCCCGCGGCAGGCGGCTGAAGTGAAGCTCGCCTGCAATGGGCAAAAACGGCCTGCCGTCTTTGGTGAAATAGAGGTTGTTCGCGCCATACCGGCTGGAAAGATTGCCAAAATGAAAGCCCATCTCCTTGACCTTCCTTGGCACACAATTAAAATGAAACGCCAGCATTTCATAAATCTCCTTTCTTCCCTATCCAAAATCATGTGTAATCAGGCGGCCTACGCCCGTTCCATCCAGAGCACAAGCGCTTCTCCCGGTAAAAGCTCCAATTCAATGGTATCCGCCCGGACGGTACGCTGGTACCGCAAATTCGTTGGCGGCGCAGAGGCGACCATTTGGGCCATACCGCAAACTTTTACAGAATTCTTGATTTGACTTCTTTTCATAGACATTATACAATATCCAAAAGGGCAAACCTTTCAAAAAACAATTGAAAACTTTCGAAATCCTGCCATAAAAATGGGGATAGAACTATGAAATCCGATGAAACCGGCGTTTTAAACAAATCTGATCTATATTTTTCATCGCCGTCGCCAACAGCCAAGAGGCTTTATTACTATCTCATCAGCGCGGGGCACTTTTACTGTACGGCAAACTATCATTTAATCCGCAAAAATTATGACAGCCTATTGGTCACACATATCATAGACGGCAGCTTTACCTTTGTCGTCAAAGGGCGCCATATCACCGCGAGGCAGGGCGATACCGTCCTTCTGGATTGCTTCCATCCGCATGAATATTATACCAATGACAGCTTCGAATCCATCTGGGTGCATTTTAACGGGCCGATTGCCTCAACTGGTATCACGAAATCATCCGCAACGAAGGGAATTTAATCCAATCCGGCAATCCGGAGCAAATTGAGGGTTTGATCTTTCGCCTATATGACGGCATTCGAACGGCAGACGCCACCCCCGAAATCGATTTATCGTTGGAGCTTTACAGGCTGCTGGCGGAGTTTGCGCGCCCGCTGCGAAGCGAAGAAAACAGCCTCCACTACGAGGCAAATATCCGCGACGCCAAGCAGTATGTCAACGAGCATTTAAATCAAACCATTCGTGTCGGCGATCTTGCTCAGGCAGTCCATATGAGCCCCTCGCATTTCTCTCGGGTTTTTAAACAACAAACCGGTTTCTCTCCCTATGATTATGTGTTGGTATCCCGGCTAAACCGTGCAAAGGAATATTTGCAAAAAACAAGCATGACTGTTTCCGAAATTGCATATGAGGTCGGATTTAACAGCGATACAAACTTTATCTTCTTTTTTAAAAGCAATACCGGGCTTTCCCCCGCCAAATTCCGCAAGCTGAAATTTTAATATCCCCCAATCGGGCAATGCTTTTGAGCGCTTTGCCCGGTTGGGGGTTCTTTGATTGATATCCGCATACGCAGCGGCAGGGCGTCCAGCTAAGAGCAGGCGCTCAGGGAGTGATCAGCCGCGCCATTCTACTGCATCTGCCATGCTTTTTCTCGGCCTGGCGGGAGGCGCCTCCTGCGCATATCCCACGGCCATCGCCGCGAGCAGTTCCCCATCAGAGCCCAGCCATTCGCACAGCTCCGGATAGGCAAAATAGGTATCGCAAATCCACAGGCTGCCAAGCCCCAGCTCTGTGGCCGCAAGCGCCATATTTTCAACCGCGGCCCCAACAGATTGCGCGTTACAAAGCTCGAACACCCGCTCTTCCAGCGTTAAAGCGGCATGGAGAGCACGGCCCATCGGGTTCACAATAAAAATCAGCACAGGAGCCTGCCGCATAATACCCAACGTATGCACAGCGCCGCCGAGGAAACATGCGCTGCCCGGCAGAAGCGGGCTGTTTTTTCTCGCTGCAAGCCCCGCTCCATCGCCTGAAGCGCTGCGTCTTTCGCTGCTCCGGTTGCCACGATAAAGCGCCATGGCTGCCGGTTTTTGAGGAGGGGGCAAGCAGACCCGCCTGCAAAATTTCTTCCACCATATGTTTCGGAACCGGCCGCTTCAGATATCTGCGGATGCTCCGCCTAGCTCTGATTTCCGGAAGCAATGCAGCATCTCCTCCCCCATTTCATTCCATAACGTCCAATAAAGCCAATCATTTGCACTTCTCTAACTTTTCCCGTTTTTCCTGCTTTTCCACTGGCCGGATATAACGTGTCAGGTATTTTTCCGAAACGGCCAGTAGTGGATACATCACTGCGGTGACCAATGCACCCTTTACCGCATTGAGCGCCGTGGCTCCGCCCACCGCTGTGAGCAACACGGCTCCCGTTAGCTCGGTATGCAGGAAATAGCGGAAGAACAACGGTGCGATCAGGTAATTTCCCGCCGCGCCAATCACAATCATAATGAGCGATGCGATCACACCCGCCAGCGTTAGGCAGGCAGCCCGGGAGCGAAAGCGGCCTAAAAAGCGTTTATAAAGCAAGGCAAACGGCACAACATAAGCGCACCCCACCAGAAGATTCATCAGATTGCCGAAGCCCATCTGTGAGCCGATCCCACGCACGAGCAGTTCCAAGAGGTTTTTGATGAGCTCCACCACAACGCCGACGCCGGGCGATAGCAAGGCACCTGCAAACGCGGCCGGTACATCGCCGAAATCAAGCTTCAGGTGCTGAAGCCCCGGGATTGCGGCAAAGATCGGAAATTCCAACATCATCAGGACGAATGCGATCGCCGACAGCAGGCTAATGAGCACGAGGCGGACTGTTTTCTTTTGCATAGCAGACAACTCCTTTTTCCGCTGTCAACGAAAAAGCCCTGTATCCGCAGATACAGGCGCTCAGACGCAAAAATGACTGCGCCGCTTCTTTCATCCGGACTATGACCGTCGGCTCCGGGATCGCACCGGAATCGGCCTAACAGCTTTCACCGTTGGCTCGCGGGCTCGAAGCATTTTGCTCCATTACCGCCGGTGGGGAATTACACCCCGCCCCGAAGACAGCAATTTACTTTATCTCTATTGTATGCACACAATCACAATTTGTCAACAGCAGGAAGAAAATTTTCCGCTCACTGGACTTTTGCCCTCCTAGGCATTATCATCCGCCTCCAGTTGCTCCTGTAGCTGCTCCCACTGTGCATACAGGCGCTCCTGCTCCTCATGCAGGGAAGCAAGCTGCTGCGTCAATTCCAGCACTTTTGCATAATCCGCCGCAATTTCAGGCCGCTCAAGCTGTGCGTTGAGCGTTGTGATTTCCTCATCCATCCGGGCAATTTTCTCTTCACAGCGGGCAATGCGTCCGGTGAGCTTACGGCGCTCGCTTTCACGCTCCTTACGCAGCTTATAGGCATTCTGCTTCGGCTTTTCCTGCGCCGCCTTTGGCGTGGGTGGCTGCTCCTCCAACGCCTGCACATAATCATCATATCCTCCGAGGTATTCCTTCACCCCATCATGCGTCAGGTGGAGCACACGGTTTGCGATTTTATTAATAAAATAACGGTCATGGGAGACGATCAGCATGGTGCCCTCATAGCCCGCAAGCGCATCTTCCAGCGCCTCGCGCGAAGAAATATCCAGATGGTTGGTCGGCTCATCCAGCAATAAAAGGTTTGCCCCGGAGAGCATCAGCTTGAGCAGCGCCGTACGGGCCTTCTCCCCGCCGCTCAAATCCCGCACCAGCTGATACACATCGTCTCCCTGGAAGAGAAACGCGGCTAAGGCGGAGCGCACTTCTGTCTGCGTCATCGCGGGTAGGTATCCCAAATCTCAGCGAGCACCGTTTTCTCCGGATGCAGACCCCCGAGGCCCTGGTCAAAATAGCCAATCTGCACATTCGTCCCAAAGGTGAAGCGGCCGCCGTCCGCCGGCGTTTTGCCTAGGAGTACGCGCAATAGCGTCGTTTTGCCGCAGCCGTTTGGCCCGAGGAGGAAGGCGCGGTCGCCGCGCCGGATATGCAGCTCCACACCGGCAAACAGCTTCTTTTCATCAAACGACTTTTGCAGCCCAGAGGCCAAGATTACATCGTTCCCGCTGACCATACGCGGCAGGAATGCAAATCGGAGGCTCTCCAGCTCAGCTTCAGGCGCTTCCAGCTCCGCCTTCATGCGCCCAAGCATCTTCTCCTTGCTCTCGGCGGTGCGGATATTTTTTTCGCGGTTCCACTGCCGCTGCTGCGCAATGATCCCCTCAATCCGCTTGATTTCCCGCATGGAATTCTCATAGTGCTTTTGCTGCACCTCGCGCTCCTGTTTTTAAACTGTTGATATTCCGTATAATTCCCTTTCAACAGTTTCACATGCCCGTGCTCCATTTCCATGGTGCGGTTGGTAACGCGGTCAAGAAAATAACGGTCATGCGAAATAATCAGCGCGGCGCCTGTGAAATCGCGCAGGAACCCCTCCAGCCACTCCACGCTCTCAATATCCAAGTGGTTCGTCGGCTCGTCGAGCAGCAAAAGATTGGCCCCTGAAAGCAGGAGCTTGCCGAGGCTGAGCTTTGATTTTTGTCCACCGCTGAGATTGCCGCAGGGCTGACCGAACTCTTTTTCCGCAAAGCCGAGCCCCATCAGCGCCGCGCGCGTCCGGCTGCGGTAGGTAAGGCCGCCCATGCGGTCGAACCGCTCATTCAAGGCCTGTTGCCGGTCGATCAGCTCATTGAGGCTCCCCTCCCCCAATTCCAGCTGACAGGTTGTTTCATTCAACTCCCGCTCAACCTGCATCACATTCTGAAAAACGGAAAGCATTTCATCATAGATGCTTCGCGTTTCGTCTGCGCAGGCATGCTGCTCCAGGTAGCCGATGCGCGCCTGCTTGGAGAGGAAAGCCTCGCCCGACGTTGGCTCCATCTCCCCCGTAATCAAGCGAAACAGCGTAGTTTTGCCCGCACCGTTCACGCCGATCAGGCCGATCCGATCATGCTCGCCTACCTCAAAGGAGACATTGTCGAACAGCTTTTTTTCGCCGAAGCTGATGCTTAAATTGTATGCGTGTAAATATGCCATTGATTTTAACACCATTTTCATTTCAAACTGTCTGTTATCATAGCATGTTTCCGCCATCCAGGCAAGAAACAAAGCAAAAAAGCAAAGCGGCGCAATGCACCGGGTGCATTGCGTCGCTTTCTTTGTTTATGCCGGATCAGCTTGATCGCTGCAAATCGCTTTTGTTATGCAAGCGCCAACAGGTCCACCATCTGTGTTTTGCCCTCAATCTTCGTGCTGAACACAGCCTTCAGGAGATACTTGCTGACGGTGATATAGGTTTCCGGCCTGCCGTTCTGAATATCCAAACGGTATGCATTTGCCGCAGAAGCGCTAATGACAGCCTTGAGCGAACCGCAACCGGCAAGCTTTGCCCAGTCGATCGCCTTGAGGGTGATCGTCGCGGTGGCGAAATCGCCGATGTCGAAGCTAATCGTTTGGCCCGCGATCATCGCGTTGATGCCGTCGGCCGTCAGGTCAATATTCAGGTCGCCGAGCATACCGGATACCAAGGAGCTCATTTCATCCAGCAGCGCATGCACCTGATCGTTCAGCGAACCGCTGCTGATGGCGCGCGCAGCGCGCGGCAGCAGGTCGAGAATGGTGTTGAGCGGATGTTTCATCAGGTCTTCCACCAAGTTGACAATCGGCGTCAGCAGAGCGCTGAACGTTGTATCGGATGCGCCGTTTGCCTTATCGTTTTCTTTTGCCTGCGTGTAGCGAGCAGTAAACTCCTCAGAAGAAATAACACCCTTCAGCCCAAGGCTCTCAAAGATCGGGATAATCCGCTCATATGCGCCATAGATGTAGTCTCCCTTAGCGTTCGTCTTGTTCTCCATGGTAAACACCATAGAGATCAAGCCGCCCAGCGGACGGAACAGGGTGATCAACGCATCGCGGAAGCCCTCCTTATCGCCATCCTGGAATCCCCAGTCGCCATTGGCAAAGGTGATTGCGTCATAGGCGTCGTAGGTATCATTCTCAGCGGCAAGCGCGGCAATTTTTTCACGTGCGCCGGTAAACTTCTCTTCCGGAATCATTGCAACAAAGCCGGAGGGGCGCATTTTCGCCGCCGCGCCAGAACCAACAATCGCAATTCCCTCCACCAGCGGGCCGAGCACGCCGAAGAGCTTGAGCAGCAGGCTCATATTCTGGTTGCTGAAGAAGGAATATTTCGCAACGCCCTTCAAAGAGCCATTGGCGTTGTAGCAAGCGCCGTCTTAAGCAGAGAGGCTAGGAGCGCATCTGTCGCGGCAATATTAGCGCTCAGCAGGGGACGCATGCCCGGCACCTTCAGCTCCCAAACATAAGTGGGCTGATACGCGGCGATTTCATCTTCAAACATATCGCGAGACGGCACCAGCGGCTTGATCGGATCATACATATTCTGGATCATGGTGTACTTCTCCATGGCTTCGCCTGAAATCTGAGGCCTCAGGCTAGAGGGAAGCGCGTTATACCGCTTTGCCGACTCCGCGACCACGTCGTTGTTCACTTCGTCAAATTTGATGCCCGCGATGTATGCTTCGAATTCGAGAACCTTTGCATAGTCGGCATAGTCCTTGCACTGCTTGTAGAGATTCATAACTGAAACATAGGAGGTGGAATAGCCGTTCGAAGCATTTGTGACAACATAGCGGAACGCCTGAATGCCATCGAAAACATCCTGGATGGCCGACAGCTCGTTTTCATTCAGCTTGTCATAAGCCGCCACGGCCGCTTCCGCCTGGGAGGAATCCTTCGTCTCATTAAACACAACGCACGCCAGCCGCATCTGCTCGATCACCTGCGGGCGGCGCCAGCCTTCAGCTCAGTGGCATAGGAGGCTGCTTCCTCGATACCCTTCATGCAATTTGCACTCAAATGGTTCTGTATTGCCGCATCCGCTTCGCAGTACACTTTGATCGCCGCGAGATATTCTGTGTTCGCTACGCCGCCCTCATAATTATTCTTGTTGGGCTTTTCGGGCAGCACCGTTTCGCAGGGGTTCTGCGCCGTGTAGCAAAGGCCTATCATCTTGGCCAAATCGGCCGCGCGCGTCCCCCGCTTTGCGTTATAGGAGCCATCCGCATACACATAATAGAAGTAAACGCTCGTGCCGCTAATATAAAGGCATCCGCATACATCCGCACCAATTCCGGCGCGGCTTTGAATGCGTTGATATAAGCCTCCAGCGCCTGCTGCTCTTTTTCATCTGTAAACTTAGAGCTGGTAGAAATTTTAGGCTTGCCTTCATGTAGGGGAGCAACCAAGCAACGGCTGCATCACGCGCTGCATGCGGCCCAACATATGCGGAAAGGTTCTTCGTGACCTTCATCTTATTGGCGGCGCCAGTGCCTCCATCAAGGAATGATTCGCGGTTCACCACTTCACGCAGGAACCACAGCATCAGGTCGATATCCATCGCATCCTTTTCCGCCTCGGTCAGGGCTTTACAGGCGTTCACGGCCGTTTCATAAAGCGCAAGCTTTTTGTTATACGCTTCTAATTTTGCAGCATCCGTAGGCACTTTTGTAGCAATGTTCGTACTATCCGCTTTCAAGGCGGTCAAGGCTTCCTTTGCAGCCTTATAAGCATCGCTCTCGCCGATCTCTGCAATTGATTCCTGAAGGCTCTCCACTTTCGCTTCCACTGCGGCGGCCGCGGCCTGCGCCTGCTGTGCAGCTGCTTTGCCATCTCCCGCTGCAAATACGGGGGACATGGAAGAAACGGCCATTAAACCGGCCAACAAAGCGCTTAACAGCTTCTTACTCTTTTTCAACGTTTCTTTACCTCCCTTATTCTAATGCCGGACGTCCGTGCTGAGAAAACCTCCTTTCTCCAAAAATCCGTCTGATTCGGACATATATCCGCAGCTTTCATCGATCCATAAGGATGACGCACGATGATGAGGATGTCCGAACAGATTTTACGGTCGTTTTCATTCTAAAATGTTAACTCAGCATTGTCAAGATGAATATAAATGAAAAATAATCGGTATTATTTTATATACAATCTGCCGTCATGCATAAAAGAGATACAATTGATCGAATGAGGAGATCTGATCACCCAGTTTTTTTGATTCAGCGGCTTGGGCCAACGTAACGGACGCCGCATAGGCGTTGGGCAGTTTCTACGATCAAACAAGGCCCCCTGCGGCACAAGCCACAGGGGACCTCTCTCATTTGTTCTGTTTCACAGAAGGGCGTTTGCCTTATTTCTGCCAGTCGTAGTTATAGAAGCGAACCTTCACCGGATCAGAGGTTACAGTGTTGCCATAGATATCTTCCACTGTTACCTGAATCCAGCAGGAATGCGCGCCGACCACGCTGTTTTTCGCACGAATAACCGCAGTCATACCGTCCGCAGCGGGCTCGATATCCGCCTCCGGATCGTCCACAGACCAGTTGGCATACTGCCAGGTGATGCTCTTAACCGTTGCGCCATCGTTGATGCAACGCCGAGCGTAACAGGCGTGCTGTTCCACCGCTTCGTCCAGGAAACCTTCTGATAGACTACTTCGCCAACGGCTGCGCCGTTCTGCGTGATAGCTACACTAGTGACTGCTGTGCCGAGATCAAGCGCACGGAAGGCTGCCGTCAGCGCCTCGCACGCCGCGTCAACGCTTGTCTGGTTAGCAAGCTCAGAAGCAGCAATCATTTCGGCCTCGGCCAGCACTTCGCTGATCTGAGCCTGCTGCTCTGCGGTCAGCTCTGTGCCCTTCACAAGGGCAATCGCCTCATTGAGGGCCGTCTTATCCGCGCGCACGCGCACCACGCAGCTCACAGTGAAGCCGCCATCCTCTGTGGTGGCGGTGATCTCCGCATCGCCAGGGCCAACCGCTGTGACAACACCGTTCACCACGGTTGCCACACGTTCATTGGAGGAGGCCCAGGCAGCATTCTTATTCTTTACCGTGACCGGTTTAAAGCTAAGGTTCAGCGCGAGCTGCTCGCCCTGAAGCATGTTGCAGAGGTGCGGTCGATGGAGACATCCGTCACCTTGCCTTGGAAGAACGCAATCAAGCGCTCGAAGAAATCGATCAGCCGTTTGTGCCAACACCGTCTCCAGTGATGAACCGAAGGACAGGAAGTCAAGCACGCTGTCGGCCCACTTGGCAAGATCGATCAGATCCTGGTTGCCGCTGTCATAGAGCTTCTGGAACACAGCGTTCCACCGCTCGTTGAAATCCTTCAGCGAGCCGATCGCGCCGTCCGCTGCGCCATCCGTGCCTTTGAAGATGGTGTAAGCCGCGCCAAGAATCTTGTCAACGCCGTTGTCTTCCTTATACATCTTCGCAAAGGTATTCAGCACGTCGCGCAGGCCCTTCTTGAGATCCTCGCTCATGCCCATCTTGTTGGCGATCAGGTCTGCCACGATGTTGATGTTATCCTCATAGAACGCAAGCTCCACAACGTTGCGCAGAATCACGGTGACGAAATCCGCCTGGTCGATGTTTTCGAGACGGTACGCCTTCTCGCCGGACTTGGACGTATATGGCGTGACCGTGCCCACTGTGAGCATGTTGAAGTCATAGAGGAACGGGATCTTCAGGTTGACCGGCTCGCCGTTGATCTCAAGGCCTGCCAGCGCATCAATGATGATCTGGGTCAGGTCAAGATTAAGGCTGAATTCAAGGTCGTAAATCGGGCGGACCGTGTCGAGCAGGACAAAGATTGCCTGCGCGGTGTTTTCAACACAGACCTGGAGGCCGCCGTTATTGATGAAATAGAGAATATTCGGCAGGATCTCAAAGACTTTGTTCACCGGATCGGTATAAATCTCCTCAAGCAGGTTGAGCACCGGCGTGAGGATCGCGCTGAGCGCAATGCTGCTATCTTCCTTGACTGCCGCGCATAGTATCATACGACATAATATCGTCCGGGTTGCATCCGAGGCTTTCGAGGATCGGGATGACGCCGGTCTTGTAGCCCGGGTAGCCATTAGCCTTCACCACACCGAGAACCTCCAGATCCTGATCCGCGAGAACGGTTGCGAGGATCGGCGTGAACGGTGTGAGCGCCTTGGTCAGCGCCGCGGCGAAGCCGTCCTTGTCGCCGTCTTCAAAGCCCCAGTTGTAGCCTTCCGTGACCTCATCCCAGGAGGAGAGGTCGATGCCGACAATGCCGAGAATCGGCTTAAGGTCGACGCCCAGTCCGCCGAGCAGGTCCTTCACCATCAAACAAGAGAAGTGAGCGTCTCGTTGGTGTAGATGCCCGTAATATAGGATTTAATGAGCTCGCTGAGCTTCAAGGTATCCTTGCCGCCCAAGATGAGCATCATATTGTCGATGAAGTCCGGCAGGCGGTCGGAGATGTACTGCGCCTGCTCTTTGGTCCAATCCTCACTATAAGTCACGTTGTTGATCACAGCGCCGGCCTCGCCGTTGGCAATGGCCTCGTCGGCCGCATCGGAGAACGCATAGCTCATCTGCTTAGAGGCATACTCCTGCGGAACGAACAGCTCAGTGACCGCCGCGATCACGTTATCCGGGTTGTTGCCGAGGTTCTTGAGGATGCCCATGATATCATCGCCAAGTTCGATCTCGGAGCCCGTCATCGACCAATCAGCGCGAAGAGGGAATCCATGAAATCCTGATCGCCCAGCATCGGCAAGATATAGCGAAGAACCGCCAGCAGAGTAGCTTCTTTGTCAACAACAAGCTGGCGCCGCGTGCCGCCCGTGCGGCCGCTCGGCGCTTCCACCAGCGTACCCTGGCTCGCAAGCATCGCCTGGTTGATGGTCGGCAAAACAAGGTTTGCTTCCGGTGCAACCAAGCCAAGGACTGTGGAGAGGAGGACGTTCAGATCTGTGAACATCGCATCGCTGAGGTTAATCCCTAATCCGGGATCAGAGTGGCAGGCTCATCACCAGATCATACAGATTATCGGCGTTCAAGCAGCCAGTGAGAGCAGAGAGGTTTTATAATACGATACCCAGTTGCCGAAGAAGGAATCGCCGATATCCAGAATCGGATTAAGCTTAGTAGCCTTGAGGATCTCCCCAATGATGCCGAACTCCATGATGTAGGCAAACTTCGGCAAAAGCTCCAGCACGGTTGAAACCGGCTCTACCGCAACTGTATCCTCCACCCAGCTGAGCAGCGGCAGCAGGATCGCACTCATTAACTGCTCTGTGGTGGTGTAGGTGTTGTAGGTAGCTGTTGGTACGATATTGTCGCACTCTAGCATCTCAAGCAGTGGAAGAACAGCATTGTTGTAAAGGTTGACAGCGTCCATCCTGAGATACGCGTCAACAATAATGGTGGTATGCTCCGACATTGCTTGATTGGTCAGCACAGAGCGCAGGATGGGAGCTAAGCCGCCCAGCGCCTGGCCAAGCGCGGCAACAAAGGTCTCCTTATCATGCACGCCCCAGGAAACATCTCCGTTTACATTAAACTGGGACCAATCATTACCGGCAGCGTTGAGCGCCGCAATGACGCTGCCATACCTGCTGCTGTCAAGAACTTTCGACAACGTATTGGGGTAAACGTTGAGATTTAAATCGCTAAACCTATCCAGGATCAACTGACCGGTAAGCTTTATGCCTAAAATTTCTGTAAGCTCCAGATCCTTCAACGCATTCACAAGCATTGGATAAATAGCTGTGACAATGGTATTCACCATCGCATCTGTATACAGCCCGGTCTCCAACGCCCCTTGGATAGCCTCTTGCAGCGTCCCCTCAATCCCGAGCAGACCAGTAACCTCTTGGTTCTGCATGAGGGAATCGATCTTTGTGATGGTTTCGGAGAGCTTCTCCTTTGTCACATCGTATTCCTCGCCCTCGGTGCGGGCGATATCGCCGGGCAGGATGTCGCGCGTTGGGTATTCCGGCTCATACTTCTGCCAGCCGGACATGCCCTTTGTCTCCACAAAGCGGTTATATCTTCGAGCATTGGGGCCAGACGATCATACTTTGCCTGAAGCTCGGCGGAAACGGTAATGTGCTCGAGGATATTGGCCTCCACACCGCCGATGGCCTCTTTGACCGCTTTGTAGTTGAGCAGCGTGATTTGGCCAAAGTCGCTGTAGTTATCAATAGCTTTATCAAGCTGCGCTTCTACGCGATCGGTCAGCGTTGTGTCGATGCGGGCGGCATAGCTTTCAATCGCAGCCCACTTCTCCTCGCCAAAAACACGGTTCAGCGTATCAGCATCATATTGTGCAAGCTCGGCCAGCTTCGTCTTTGCGTTGGCCTGCCGATCATTGATGAGCTCATCCGTGGTGAGCGTGGTCAGATCGGTGTTCAGGAGATCGTCATTAAAATAGACCAGATACTCCTCCACCTCAGTGGAAAGCTTGCGGGCCTCAATTTCGACCTTCGCGTTGTGGATAAACTCCGTCACATACGCCGTGCCTCCGTGAACACACGGCTGACTGCGGCGGGCTTGCGGGCCGTCACCATATTATACTGGGCAGTGGCCTCCGCCCAGGTTTTGGTGAGGTCTTCATCGGAGATGGTTGCAAGATCCGTTGCCGCAATCAGCGCGTCGATTGTGGCCTTGATGCCCTGCAACTCGATAACCTGCTTTTCCACCTCGACAGAATCAATAAACGCGTTGATCTGTTCCATCTTGAGGCCGGTTTCACCAAGCGCATAGGCAATCGCCTCGGCGGTGCAGCCGTTGAGATTCGCCTGAGGGCGTTCATCTCATCGAGCAGCGCTACAAGGGCGTCATACTCCATCGCGGCAGGGTCGTTCTTCATCTTTTCCGCGATCTGCTGCGCAAACTCCAGCGCAAACTTTTTGTCGCGCGCGGTAGTCGCATCGCTGATGAAAGCTTTAATCGCGGCCTTGTCGAAGAAGTGGTTCATCACCGCGTCGTTGCCCCACAGGGAGCAGGCGTCCACGGCGGCCTGGTTTGCATTCACAAGCGCCACAAGCTCTTCCGACGTCATTGCGTCGAGATCACTCTTGAGCAGCTCTTCTGTGAAATAAGAGCCAAAGGCCTTGAGCTGCGCCGGGATCTCTGTATTGGGAGCCGTTTCCGTGCGGCTCCAGCCATTCGGCTTGAGATAGTTACAGGCGTTTCTGGTGGCGTTAGCAAAACCTGATCTCCACTCATGACGGCCGTGCGCCCACAGATATTCCACCGCTGTGGGAATAGAATCCGGCAGCTTGGAAATGTCGCCATCCTGTGCAAGCAGGAGATCCGCTATGTCGCGCACGATCCGAATGCCATAGGTACGTTCCTGCGGCTGATCAGGTTGGCTGAAATTTTTCCAATCAGCATTATTCCCGTTCATCCCACCAACAAATGCTTTGATGGCTGTGCGGGCATTCGCCAACTCGTCGCCGACAACGCCATATTCGTTTTGCAGCTTTGTCAGCACAGCCTCGGCAACGCCGTGCGCGGTATTGGCCGCGTTGTCGTTCTTGCTGGTGTGATTAGGAGCTTCCGCCGCTGCCACCACCCAGAAGGCTTCGGCTGCCGCCTCAATCTCCCCGGTCGGTCGTTCACGACCGTGATGTAGTTCTGCGGGCTGCCCCAAGACGCATGGCGCACC